>Ga0209634_1000120_pt1 | contig 61945 bp, 52 predicted proteins | sample LinPmetageLP40_FD_184043 | JGI IMG/M metagenome (GOLD analysis project Ga0209634, IMG submission 184043) | Marine viral communities from the Pacific Ocean - LP-40 (SPAdes) (version 2) | ecosystem: Environmental > Aquatic > Marine > Oceanic | place: Pacific Ocean | collected 2010-08-26
ATTTGCTTGGTGACAATAGCGTTTTGGACCCACCTGACCCCATGCCGAACTCAGTAGTGAAACGAAACAGCGCCGATGATAGTGTAGCATTTGTTATGTGAAAGTAGGTCATTACCAGGCTCCAAATACAAGAAAGCCCGACTCGAAAGAGTCGGGCTTTTTTACGTCTGCAGGAAAGTGAAAAAACAGGCGCAAGGTGTAGGGAAATAGTTGTGGTATAGGGAATAACTAGTTGGGAAAATTAATATGAGGCTTTATGCGAATAAGTAACTAAGCTTGTGCGTAATTTGACTTGTTGCCTAACCAGCGTTGAATGAGAGGGTCTACATACTGAGGATATTGCTTCAACATCTGTTGTGCTATGGGTCTAACTTGATTTAAGGTCTGCTTATCTCTTGTTAAGTCTGCAATTTTAAATTCTGCTAAGCCGGTTTGTTTTGTTCCAAGGACTTCACCTGGGCCGCGTATTTCTAAATCACGTTCTGCGATAACAAATCCGTCGTTACTATCGCGCAGTACTCCTAACCGTTTCTGTGCGGTATGTGAAAGTGGTGCATGGTATAAAAGCACGCAGTGAGATGCCGTAGCTCCACGGCCTACGCGGCCACGTAGTTGGTGAAGCTGTGCTAAACCTAGGCGCTCAGGGTTTTCGATAATAATCAAACTCGCATTAGGCACATCAACCCCAACTTCGATCACGGTTGTTGCCACAAGTACATGAATTTTACCCGCTTTAAAGTCGCTCATAATGGCTTGCTTTTCCGTAGCTTTCATTCGCCCATGGACTAAGCCAATAGCAAGCTCAGGTAATGCTTCTTTTAGCTGTAATGCACTGTCTTCCGCTGCTTGGCATTGTAGTACTTCAGACTCGTCTATTAGTGTACATACCCAGTAAACCTGTCGACCTTGTTCGTTACAGGCAAGTTTTACGCGACTAATAATGTCATCTCGACGAGTATCAGGAATCGCAACTGTAGTGATAGGAGTCCGTCCAGGTGGTAATTCGTCAATCACCGAGGTTTCTAAGTCTGCATAGGCGGTCATTGCGAGCGTACGCGGTATTGGTGTTGCTGTCATTACTAGTTGATGTGGGTAACAATCAGCAAAGCGGCCTTTTTCACGCAGTGATAAACGTTGATGAACCCCAAAGCGGTGTTGCTCATCAATAATGATAAGTACAAGATTGTTAAATTTTACTTCATCTTGAAATAACGCATGAGTACCGATAATCATTTGCGCTTCACCTGAGGCGATCATTGCAAGTGTACTTACGCGCTCTTTACCTTTTGTTTTACCACCTAACCAAGCAACCGTTATTCCAAGGCTTTCAAACCAGCTAGAAAAGTTGATTCCGTGTTGCTCTGACAATATCTCTGTTGGCGCCATTAATGCGACCTGGTAGCCTTTTGCTATCGCAGTTAACGCGCTCAGTGCTGCGACTAGTGTTTTACCAGAGCCAACGTCCCCTTGGACAAGTCGCATCATAGGGTAAGCGTGTTGCATATCTGCTTTAATTTCTGATACCACACGGCTTTGTGCATTGGTTGGCGCAAAGGGTAATTGTGCTAAAAATTGTGTTTCTAATAAATTAGTGGGCTCAAGTGCAACGGCATTAACTTGTTGTCCTTGTTCTCTTACTTTTAATAAACTGAGATTTTGCGCCAGTAATTCTTCAAATACGAGCCGCTGCTGAGCTGGGTGAGTCCCTTGCTCAAGCGCACTTATATCAACATCATTAGGAGGGCGATGCAGTAATAATAACGCATCACTTAACGGTAGTTGCGATGGTTGCCATTGTTGGGGAAGTAGCTCTTCTACTGCATACTTTTGAAGTAATTCTATTGCCTGTTCACTCAACGCCCTAATAGAGAGCTGCTTTAACCCCTCGGTTGTTGAATAGACTGGCGTAAGTGTTGATGATGTTGGTTGTTGTTCAAAAGTGTCGCTAATACTGTATTCAGGATGACTCATTTCAAAGCCAATACGTCCGCGACGTATTTCGCCAAAGCAACGAATTATTTTGCCTGTGCTAAATGCATTTTTTTGTGCTGCGGTAAAATTAAAAAATCGTAGTGTTAACCTACCTGTACCATCATTTATTTGGCAAACCAGCATGCGCCGCTTTCCAAAGGTTATTTGACTGGTTTCAATGGTTGCTTGAACAGTTACGTGGCTATGAGGGGTCAACTCACTAATTGTATAAATACGGGTTCTGTCTTCATACCTAAGCGGCAAATGAAATAGCATGTCCTGTACTGTACTAATACCTAGCTTTAAAAGCCGTTCAGCCATTTTAGGACCAACGCCTTTAAGTTCTGTGATTGGGTATTGGCTTAAGCTAGGTTTAGACAATGTAGGCTCAATTATTATTATTTAGTAAGTTAAGTGTACTGATACACTGTATATGCATCAAGTATGTTTTAACGCCTGCCAAAACTGTTCATCAGCAACAATTTCGCCGTTTTCATCAAGAGCAGGGTAAGGTAGGTTTTTTTGTTTGCATTGCCTTGCAATAATTGGGTGGCAGCCTTCAAAGTACATTGGGTGCTTAATTTCTTCACTCAGCATATTTCTATTGTATAAACCAGCTAGATCACGTTGACGCTGCGCCTCAAATAAAATTAGGGCTGCTGCAACGGATACATTTAACGACTGCACCATGCCTTGCATTGGAATAATGATGTTTTGATCTGCATACTCTAAGGCTTGTGGAGAGATCCCCGTTTTTTCTTGGCCGACAATAATTGCAGTCGGTTTAGTATAATCAATTTCTCTGAAGTCGACAGCATCTTCACTTAAATGCGTCGCTAAAATTTGTACATCAGGATTATGAGTACGCATACTCGCAACGGCATCATCTATGTTTCTGTGAAGATGTGTGTCTAACCAGTTTTTACTGCCACCTGAGGTATTATTGGTTAGCCACTTTTGTTTTTCTGGCCACACGGCATGCACATGATGACAACCAACGGCATCAGCCGTTCTAACAATTGCTGATAAGTTATGGTGTTTGTGTACGTCTTCTAAGCATACGGTAAGGTCGGTTTGACGACGTGAAAGTACATTTTCAATTCTTTGGTAACGAGTCTGCTGCATGGGAGTCCTCTTTTTCGGCAAATTATACGAGATTTTTCACCTTAAGGCACCACTGTTCGACTAATCGGGTTTTGTAATGAGATCAGGGTTTCGGTTGATTGAATGGCTTCTATTGCCTGTATTTTATTGATTAATACATCTTGTAGATGATCGATAGAGCGAGTCATTACTTTAATAAAAATACTGTAATTACCAGTGGTGTAATATGCTTCGACCACTTCCTCTAATGATTCTAATTTTATAAGTGTTTGCGGATAATCGCGCGCGTTGTTCAAATTAATACCAATAAAACAACACACATCGTAACCTAATTGCTTTGTATTAATGGTTAGTTGAGTACCTGTGATGATCTCTGCATGTTTCATTTTTTCGATTCGCACATGAATTGTTCCTGCGCTTACACTAAAGCGTTTTGCTAATTCAGCATAAGGTGTACGCGCATTATCCATTAATGCATGCAGAATCTGTTTATCAAGATTATCGATTTGATAATTTTCCATAGATTTAACCGTCTTTAATTATGGTATTAGTTATTTTTATACCACTTTTTTAATGGTTTTAATATCGTAAAGCTATTTTTATTATGGGATATTGAATTAAATAGTTTAATTGTTACGATAACCTCATTGAAGCGTGATTGTGCGCTAAGTAGTAAATACAATAACTGGGAATGAGGCCAATTATTATGAGTTCACATTATGTGCAGCAGCAGCAGCAAATAAGTAAAGTTAAGCAGTTCTTTTCGCAGCAATTAGAACAAAAACTGGGCTTAATTGAAGTTCAAGCGCCTATTTTAGCTAAAGTAGGCGACGGTACACAGGATAACTTAAGTGGGCACGAGAACGCCGTGGCTGTGAATATTAAAGCGATTGCAGATAGCCGTTACGAAGTGGTGCATTCTCTTGCTAAGTGGAAGCGTAAAACCTTGGGTGAATATGGCTTTTCACAAGGTGAGGGAATTTATACGCAAATGAAAGCGTTGCGACCTGATGAAGATTCATTAAGCCCAATCCATTCTGTTTATGTTGATCAATGGGATTGGGAGCAAGTTATTTGTGAAAGTACGCAACGTTCGCTATCTACTCTCAAGCAAACGGTTGAAACGATTTACCAAGGTATTAAAGCCACTGAACAATATGTTAGTGCAAGCTTTGGCTTAAGAGCATTTTTGCCAGCTAAAATTACTTTTGTACACAGTGAAGAACTGCGTAAAATGTACCCTGACTTTAGCGCTAAGCAGCGTGAGAAAGCGATTGCTCAAGAATATGGTGCTGTGTTTTTAATTGGTATTGGCGGAGCATTAAGTGATGGTAAAATTCATGATGTGAGAGCGCCAGATTACGACGATTGGTCAACACCAACATGTGATCAGTATATGGGATTAAATGGCGATATTTTAGTATGGAATCCAATTCTTGAAGATGCTTTCGAAATATCATCTATGGGAATTCGAGTGAGCCCTGAAGTTTTGCAAGCTCAATTGGGAATTACCGGTGACGAAGACCGTTTAGAGTTTGATTGGCATAAAGCATTGTTAGAAAGTAAATTTCCTCAAACAATTGGTGGTGGTATTGGTCAGTCTCGCTTGGCTATGCTGTTATTACAAAAGCAACACATAGGGCAAGTGCAGGTAGGTGTGTGGCCAGCGCAAACCTATGACAGTGTAGACGGCTTACTATAAAGAATAAGGGGCTGGTACTAACAGCCCCTTATAATTAAGTTTTAAACTCAATTTCTATTTTATTGTTTTCTAACTTAACATTACTTGGTGGAAAGTTGCGAGTTGTTTTAAGTAACTTGTTGAATATATGGATTTCCACTCCAGAATGTAAAACGGTATTTACGGTTAAAATGGCTTCATCGAGCATGGTATTTAGTTTTTGCTCTAAACTCGCTATCTGCTTTTCTAGTTGTTCAGCTTGTTGACTATGATGTATCTGAGTTGATCCAATCTTATTCATGAGCTCGCTTTTTTTATCAGCATCTTTAATTAAATCTGCTTTTTCTAATGCAGCTTGTAAGCTATCAACCTGTTCATTTGCAGCTGTTAATTCACTAAAATATTTATCAATATCTTTGGTCATTTGAGTAGCTGAAGCGGCTAAATTAATTGCCATTTTAGCCCCTGATTCGTTACCAATTTCTCCGGCAATTAGTTTAGTGGCATCTAAAATTTCACCTCCAAATAACTTTCCTTTAGGTAGTTCTGATTGACCAATTTGAATTATATTTTTTGCTTTCATTGAGCTGTGGCTGGCTTGGCGGTCAAGCAATATGCTGTTAGCTTCAATGTAGCAATATTGAGAGTGTGAGGCATGCATATCACCTGCGCAAATTATTCTGCAAGACAGTGATTTATCTTCAGGCTTTTGATGGCCAATCACCCCTTGTTTTACAAGTATATCGCCACCGGCGGTTAATTCTCCAGATTCGACTGTACCAAAAACGGTAATGTCACCTGTTGCATTTATCCTCATTCCTGGCTCTACATTTTTACTAACTATTACACTACCTTCAAAGTCGATATGGCCTGTTTTTACAGACACATCGTTAACAGTGAAAATATCGTCAACACGCATTCCGTTATTTATTTCAACAGGCACGCCAGCAATAGTTGAAAGTAATTCCATCGGGTTATTTTTTGATATTTCAGTACCCTCACCTGCAATTAGGGCATGAACTTGCCCTGGTTTGGCTGGTAAAACATCACCTATCACGGTAAACCCTTCTTGACCAGGAGTAGCAGGTTGCTGCTGGATTAGTAATTCACCCGGTTTAACACTTGCTAATTTACCAAAATCACGCATATCAACACTACCGTCTTCTTTTAATTTGGGTGCTTTAAGGCGGTCTTTTAAGGTTTTAACCATGGCTTTAAATTTACTATCTTGGCCGTCAGTAGGTAAACGTCCTTTAGCAAGTGGCCCGCTAACTACAGAGCCAGGTGGAAGCTCAAATTGCTTTTGTAAAAGCTGCTCTAAAAATGCTTGTTTATAACCTCTAGCAACATGCGCTTTCACTAATTCTTTTTTAGCTTCATCAAAACTGAGTGTTGCGCCACCTTTGGCGAGAGTGAGCGTGCCAGTGGCTAGCATTTTATCATCGCTGATTTCAACGATTAAGGTTGCATCGTGGCGTGTTGCAACGACTAAGATTCGTTCAGGTGTTTCACTGTTGAAATAGTTATTTATGGCGTCATGATCGATTTCACACTCGCTGTAAGGCGATTGTTCAATTGCTTCAATGATAAAAGCAGCACTGGTGGGTGCAGATTTACTCGTATCGAGCAATACATTGCCATTATGAGCAAGCTTAAACACAAGTTATCCTTTTCTACTACAAAAGTAAGGTTTAATAAAATAACGTGATTACAGAGTGCTAGAATTTTAGTTTTGAGTCAAGATTTCATCAAAGTGTAGCTACAGAATGGGATAAAAGCTATGAGCGGCGCTCATAGCTTATAGAGGTTAGTTTGTTGAAGGAAGTTCCATAATGCCGTCAATTTCTACTTGTACACCTTTAGGGAGTGCACGAACGCCAATAGCTGCACGCGCAGGGTAAGGCTGTTTAAAATATTGGCTCATAACTTCGTTCACAATGGCAAAGTTTGAAAGATCAGTAAGGTAAATATTAACTTTTACTAGGTCTTGAATAGAACCGCCAGCTTCCTCACAAACCGCACTGATATTTTTAAATACTTGATGTGTTTGCTCACTAAAGTCTTCAGAAATAACGTCCATTGTTTCTGGGACAAGTGGTATTTGCCCTGATAAATAAACAGCTGTACCCACTTTTACTGCTTGGCTATATGTACCAATTGCTGCAGGTGCTTTATCCGTTGATATAAATGCTTTATTCATGATGTTCCTATTTTATTTTTTACGATAGACTTTTTGTACATCGGGCATAACACGTATGCGGCGCATAATATTGGCGACATGAATACGGTTTTTAACTGTGATCCCTAAGTCTATCACGTATAAATTACTTTCTTTTTCATCGGTAGCTATTTCTACAATATTGGCCTGCGTAGTGGCGACCACATTGGTTAATTTAGCCAGCGCACCTTGGTGGTTAATGATTTCTACTCTTAAAGTCGCTATATATTCTTTTTCTGGATTATCATCCCATTTTACGACTAGGTATTTCGAACGATCATTTTCCCAACCACGAATATTTTTACACTCTTGGCGATGAACGGTTAAACCTTTACCTTGGCTAACATGGGCAGTAATAGCGTCTCCAGGTACAGGACGACAACATTTAGAATAATTAACCAACATGCCTTCGGTACCAATAATGGTTGCTTTGGCACGCTTTGCGATATCGTTTAAATCATCATTGTCGTTTTGTAATAAGCGCTTAGCAATTAACATGCTCATTAAATTACCTGAACCAATTTCTACTAATAATTCTAAAGTAGAGGAAAGCTCATGCTCTTCAAGCACTCGGGTAATATTTTCAGCTGGCAGGTTATCAAATTTGTTTTCCCCTAGCGCTGAGTCAAGTAAGCGACGACCAAGTAATAACGCTTCTTCATGCTGTTGACTTTTAAGGTAGTTGCGTACGCCCAAGCGTGCTTTGCCAGTAACAATAAAGTTAAGCCATGTTGCGTTAGGGTGAGCGCCTGAACTGGTAATAATTTCTATTGTTTGCCCTGTATCAATGGCTTTACTTAAAGGGTAAGGCTTGCGGTTCACACGTGCACCGACACAAGTATTACCTACATCAGTATGAACGGCATAAGCAAAATCAACCGCTGTTGCACCCATAGGAAGTTCAATAATCCGACCATCTGGGGTAAAGACATAAATTTCTTCTGGGAATAGCTCTGTTTTTACATTCTCTACAAATTCAAACGAGGAACCTGCGCTTTGTTGTAATTCCAATAAGCTTTGCATCCATTGGCGTGCGCGCTGTTGTGCAGTATGACCCGCATTATCACCCGACTTTTTATACATCCAGTGAGCTGCGACCCCTTTATCAGCCATGTGATCCATATCTAAAGTACGAATTTGAATTTCTACTGGAATACCATGCGGGCCAACTAAAGAAGTATGTAATGATTGGTAACCATTAGTTTTTGGTACAGCAATATAGTCTTTAAAACGGGTTTCGATTGGCTTATATAAGTTATGAGCTACACCAAGTACGCGATAACAGGTATCCATAGAGTCTACTGCAATACGAAATGCGTAAATATCCATGACTTCGTTAAACAGCAGCTCTTTGTTGAGCATTTTTTTATAAATACTGTATAGATGCTTTTCACGGCCTGATACGGTCGCTTTTATGCCAGATTCTTCAAGGCGAGCTTCAATTTCAGTTTGAATATTTGAAATAACTTCTTTGCGATTACCACGCGCTTTAGCCACTTCCGATTTAAGTGCACGATGACGCATAGGGTACAGTGCTTGAAAACCTAAATCTTCTAGCTCATTCTTTATATCGTGAATACCTAAGCGATTAGCAATTGGTGCATAAATCTCAAGGGTTTCACGAGCAATACGGCGGCGTTTATCAGGACGAAGTGCGCCTAATGTGCGCATGTTGTGTGTTCTATCAGCTAGCTTGATTAAAATAACCCGAATATCTTGGGTCATTGCCATAATCATTTTTCGATAGTTTTCAGCTTGGAACTCTTTTTTATCTTTGAAGCTCAATTTATCAAGCTTGCTCACACCCTCTACGAGTTCTGCCACCGTTTCACCAAATATTTCAGCTAAATCTTGTTGGCTAAAATCGGTATCTTCAATCACATCATGCATGAGTGCTGCCATGAGCGTTTCATGGTCAAGATGCATGCTTGCTAATATTTGAGTGACTTCAACGGGGTGAGTAATGTAAGGCTCGCCACTTGAACGAGTTTGACCCTCATGAGCCTCTCGGGCTACCACGTAGGCTTTTTGAACTAGCTCAACATCGTCTGCTGGCAAGTATTTTGAGATTTTCTTTTTAAGACCTTCAAAAAGATACATTCACACTCCAATGTTCTCGTGAAGCAAATAAGTTAGGATAAGTTACGAATATACGATGAAAACAAAGGATTGCCAACGGCTATAGTTGAAAAACTATGCCGTTAGCTAAATCAGACCGGGCGGTTGATTATTGGTTGCCACCAACAATGGCAGCAACAGCAGCTAGTTCTGCCGCTTCTTGATGTTGTTGTTCTTCACGGTCAATAACATCCATTGAAGAATTATCAACTAAACCAAGTTCGATTTCACGTAAAGCAACAACTGTCGGCTTATCGTTCTCAGGATCTACTAGTGGATCTTTACCACCAACAGCAATTTGGCGGGCACGACGGGCCGCAACTAAAATTAAGTCAAAACGATTACCAATTGCATCTACTGCATCTTCAACTGTTACGCGAGCCATCTTAGCACTCCAAAATAATTTAAAAGCAAAGGCGTAGTTTACTGCACGCAGCAAGTTTCGCCAATAGCCAGTGGTTAATTTTTATCTATTTTAAGGCATGAACCGAAAATTAATCGTAATTTAGATTACTTGAGCAGCTCATTAATTAAAGTTTGATGACGTGTTGTTTGTGCTTTTAGCCTTAATCGCTGTGCGATTACTATGGTTTCTAAATCGCGTAGAGCAGTATCAAAATCATCATTCACTACAACATAGTCGTATTCGTTGTAATGAGAGGTTTCTGATTGAGCTTGCGCCATTCGACCTGCAATAATTTCAGCAGAGTCTTGGCCGCGATTATTTAAACGTTGTTCTAGCTCTTGTTTTGATGGCGGTAAAATAAAGATAGTTTTTACGTCGTCCATTATTTCTCGAACTTGGCGAGCGCCTTGCCAGTCAATATCTAAAAATACATCAATACCTGCGGCGAGTTGCTCTTCAATCGCTTGCTTAGAAGTACCATAATAGTTATCAAATACTTGTGCCCATTCAAAAAAATCATCTTTGGCAATCAGCGCTTTAAACTCATCAACTGATACAAAGTGGTAATGTTCTGCATTATTTTCACCAGGGCGCGGTGCGCGAGTGGTGTGCGATACCGATACTTTCATATCAGCATGCTTTTTCAGTAGTGCATTTATTAAGCTAGATTTACCTGCCCCAGAAGGTGCCGATAAAATGAATAAGTTTCCGCGAGAGTGTGCCATGATTTTTTACCTAAAATGAACAAGCACAGCCGTTAAAAAGGCCTGCCTTAATTTTACTATTGTACTTTATTTAATGAAGCTTACTCAACTGCTGCATACTTAGAGCAAATAGCCAGTGTCTAAGAGCATAGATACAGAGAGTTTGTGAAGGTGATTTTTACTCTCGCATAATGCAAATACATGTGTTGCAACTTGCATATCTAAGTGATGTAATTTTTTATTATTATTTAAATTCAATAGGTTAAAGTTTGGAATAAAGTCTGCATTAGTTCAACTATGTAACTATAGAGGGCTTACGTATGAAATTAACCCATCTCGGAAAAGTTTGCTGTGTATTGTGGCCTTGCACCGTTCTTAGTCAGCCATTTGAGAATTGTCCAAGTCAGGCTTTTTTAATGCAAGATGCCAAAGCACAGTTATACGGTATAGATTTAGTATCGGCTAAGCCTACGGTGTTAGCCGCGACTTTAACGTTTGCTACTGAGGCAAACAATGAAAGCGTAAATGCCATTGGCTTTAATTATAAAGATCAGTTTTTGTACGGCTTTAGTCGCCAAGCACCAAAAAGTGTGGTGCAAATAGACAGTAACTACCAAATGGCTCGCTTAAATATCACAGGGCTACCAGATACTAACTTTTATGTAGGTGACATTCAGGTAACAGGCGATGCAGCAAATCAGCGCGCTTCATATTATGTTTATACTCCTCGGTTTGGCCTTTACGAAATTGATTTAAACTTAGATTTAACCGCTGAGATTACTGCGCAGCTTTTACCTAATAGTGCTAACTGGAATTTAGGGATTTATGATTTTGCCTTTCATCCACAAAGTAATTTACTTTATGCAGTTGAATCAAATGGTGATTTGCATGAAATTAACGTTGCTAATAATACTTCTAAATTTATAACTCAGCTCGACATTGGTGATGATACGGGCGCATTTGGTGCCGCTTACTTTGACATTGACGGTCAGTTTTACTTTAGTAATAACAAAAGCGGAAAAATACATAAAGTTGATTTAAGTATTAGCCCCGTAGTTGACTACACACCAACAGCAAACGTATTTACCTCAGGACCTAAATCTAGTCAAAATGATGGTGCGCGATGCGCTATTGCAGAAGTTGCAGTTACCGATAGTTCTATCGATTTTGGTGATGCTCCTCGTCCATATAACACGAGTCTTGAGCAAAGTGGTGCTCGACACTTATTTGATCCTAATAGTACTGGTAGTAATCTTATTTACTTGGGTGAAACGGTCGATGGTGAAAACATCAATACGAATGATGATTTAATCAAGAATCCCATTGATGACTCCGATGACGGGGTTAGTTTTGTAACCGCGATTGCTGCAGGGCAAGATAGCCAAATTATTGTTAACGCGTCAGCTGATAGCTTTTTATATGCTTGGTTTGACTGGGATCAAAATGGTGGCTTTAGTGAATCTGAGCGCATGGTAACTAAGTATCCGCTTAACAAAGGTGATAATAGTATTTTAGTTAGCGTACCGAGCAATGTTAAAGCAGGGCAAACATGGGCTCGCTTTCGAGTTACTGATGGCTCCGAGGCATCATTAATTACTGCCACGGGTGGGGTGCTAGGTGGCGAAGTGGAAGATTATCCAATAACCACATTTGCTAGCGCTGTTTATCCTGGTGAAAACGATTGGGTTACGCTTGCCTATGAAGATAAATGGCCGTTCTCAGGCGATTACGACTTTAATGATGTCGTTGTAAATTATCGTACTACGCAGCTGATTGAAGGAAGCAATGTGGTTGGCTATAAAATTGATGGTCAACTTGTTGGAGTGGGCGCAACTTATCACAATGGTTTTGCTGTAAGGCTTACAGAAACTACTAATAGCACAACCAATGCTATTTTAAGCAGTGAAATTGATGAGCAAAATATCATTTACACTATCAATGGAGAGCCGCAACTAGACTCGCCATTAGAAGCAAACCGTGAGCAGGCAATTTTGATTTTCATGCAGGACACTTGGCAACATATTACGAAGCAAGCCGGCTGTGATTACTTTAGAACCGAAAGCAATTGTGACGTAAACAGTAAAGTAACGTTTAGTATGACTATTCCATTAAAAGCAGCTAAAGCGCTAGCGAATGCACCTGGTACACTTCTCGATCCGTTCATTTTTGGTAGCGAAGGATTTTATCATGGTGACTTTTTAGTTGGTAAAAATGCAAGAAGCTGGGAGGTTCATCTAAAAAACCAAGCGCCAACAGAGGCTTTCGATAGTAGTTTATTCGCTGTTAATGGTGCAGATGATGCCACTCAGCAAGCCTCTGAGTTATTTTTTCAAACTGAAAATGGCCTTCCCTGGGCGATTGAAGTCGGTATGCAGTGGCTACATCCACTTGAAGGGGTAGACATCACCAACGCTTATGATCGTTTTGCTAATTTTGCACAGTCGTCAGGTCAGCAAGCGCCGCAGTGGTTTAACAGTTACAACGCACCGAGTGTGGTTGTTAAAGGAGAACAGTAATGAATAAATTAACCGTTATCTTATGCTCATTATCACTGTTAACAGCCTGCGGGGGCGGAGGCGATGAAAGTGCAGCACCTGCCCCGACTAATGTAGCTCCACCAGTTGCTGATCCAGTAACAGCTGAGCCCCAAGGAATGGCAAACTTAGTTATCAATAATGACTTTAACTTATCAACAAAATTTAATTTAGCTATTGATGTAGCGCTTTCTAGAGGTGATGAAAGAGCGTATCTGAATATTTGTCAGAAAAAATCGAATGCAGAGCGAGCAGATTACAATAATTGCTTATTTAGAGCCCCTTTAACGCAAGGTGCACTCACAACTACCCTTGCGATGAGCAGACAAGATATTGAGCTAGTAGCGGAAATTTGGTTTTACGATACCAGCACCCAACCACTTGCTTTTACTTGGCAGTTTGATGCTCAAACACAAAACCAAATGTTTGAGATTAGATAACATCAGGTTATGTCGAGTTCTGGTTAAGTTTTATCGGCTTAATTGATAAAACTCAAAGTTAAGATAAAGAATATACTCAGGTATATTCTTTTTTTATTGTTAAAAGGGGCGTTCATGTTCAAGGTTATTTCGAGTAGGCGGTGTAATTCAAAAAGAGGTTATAGCATTGCTGTTATCGCAGTAATTGCCTTGATGCTAATTGTTGCCGCATTTAATCCGTGGCAATTTTATTACGCTGATTTATTAATATCCTTTCGGTTTCCTTTGTTAGCTGCTGCGTTGTTTTTTGCACTGTTACTGCTTGCGCTAAAAAAACTATGGCTAGGGGGAGTGATTGCGATTATTTGTATTATCAATTTAAGTTCACTTTTACCGCTGCATTCATTAGAAGTCATTCCCTCGAAGGCTGCGATAACGGTTAAGCAAATTAACCTCAATTACAATAATCCCTATGTAGACATGCATCTAAAGAACTTACAAAACCAGCAATGGGATGTGCTTGTTTTGCAGGAGTTTAGCGATTTAAACCGGCATTTGCTTAAACCGTTTTTAAATAAAGCTAGTTTGTTTGGTTATCGCGAAGTCGAAGGGATCCCCTACGGCATTGTGGTTATTTCGCGTTTACCGATTATACACAGACAGCAAGTTAAATTAGATGGCGACCGATTAGGTTATATTAAGCTTAAGCTGTTATTAGATAAACATCCTATTACCGCTTTTATTGCCCATCCACCTTCACCAAGAACTGCTACTCATTGGCATAATCGTAATCGGTTATTATCAGCAATGAACGAGGCGAGTACAAAAGAGATAGATCCTTGGTTTATTGCGGGAGATTTAAATATTGTTCCCTGGTCGAGCTATTTTAATTGGTTTAATGCGCAAAGTTGTTATGCAGCTGCAAATGCATATACCAGCTTTGCACCTACTGCAATAAAACACACTTTAATGACAGGCTTGCCAATTGACCATTGTATTTTCAATCAAGAGTTTAATTTATCTTCTCTGGAAGTGAGTGAGTTTAAAGGCAGCGATCATAAAATATTAAGTTATACATTAAATTTAAAAAGTTAGGTGAAGTATTTACTTTAGGCCAATACAAAACAAATAGCTTAAACGCTATTTGCTGTGTATTGGCGAAGTATTTATGATGCAGTAGTAAATGTGTTTTTTAAATCATGTAATAAATGGCGTAAATTACGTTTATGCGGGAATAACGTAAACGCGGCAGTTGTAGTCGATAACGCTTTAAATTTTGCGCCTATTTCTCGATAATACTCACCGTAGCATTCTAATATACGTGCCTGTGCTTTTATTTGTGCAATCATTCCAGCATCTCTTTTGCAGCGTGAAACAATTTCTTTCATCGCGTTGAGCCTATTTTTACGATTCGCAGTAATAGAGCCCGCTCTCATTAAGTAATCCATGGCTATGCGCGGTGAAAAAGCTACATCACCAATTCTTGCAAGTTTTAACCAGCAATCCCAATCACTTGCGCTGTTTAATACGTTATCAAATCGGCCGATATAATTAATGGCTGAGCGTTTAACCATAACTGAAGAGGTTCCTATTACATTAGCAAAAATAAGCAAGTCCATTGGCGACTTTAAATTTTGGTAGCCCATATTTTTCTTATCAACAAATTTTGAAAATTCAGGCCAAAAAGAAAAGCAATCCACAATAGGCTCATAGTCTTCATTTACATGCATATAGTTAGTAAAGCTTAAAACACATTCGGAGTTTTCTTTCATATAACCTAATTGCTCATACAGTTTATCATCACTCCAATAGTCGTCGGCATCTAAGAATGCAATATAGTCCCCTTTAGAAGCTGCAATAGCGCGGTTGCGTACATTAACTACACCGGTATTTTCTTGTTCTAAAATAACCAGCTGTGGAAATGTGTTCTGCGCCTTTCTCAACCAATCAACACTGCCATCGGTTGAGCCATCGTCTACAACGATAATTTCTAGATTGACATTTTTTTGAGCAATAACACTACTCAGTGCCTTTGCTAAATACTGTTTGCAATTGTAGTTTGGGATAATAACGCTTATTTCTATATTCATGAGCTGCACCCTGGCTTCTATTAATTAACTAGATAAGTGCTACGCAAGTTAAGCGCCAAGTATTTTTATAGCTTTGTGGAGTGTTTTTTGTCTAATGCTTTGCATTTTGCAATATATGTTCGCAAATTGACTTTAATCTAACCATTTTTAGTGCTTTTTAACTGGGCATGGTTCTTGCGAAATAACCATTAGAATCTTTTGGAGTATTTAGCATGAAACATATAGGCATTGTTGTACCAAGCTTCCATATCCCGTCAGAAACCTTTGTGGTGACAGAAATAAATGCACTTGTTAAAGCAGGTCATAAAGTAAGTGTTATTACCTTTGAGAATTTAAATACCAGTGCAAATCTCGATAGCAGTGTAAATGTAATTATCATTAAAAAGTCTTTTAGTGCTGCTGCTAAATTTGCAATGTCTAAGCCGCTAGTAGCTCTTAACGCTGCTAAAATTGCTTTTCGCTTTACCTCAATCTCAGCCATGTCGCTTCTAGGGTATGGGTTAAACATTGCAGAAATAATTAAGCGGCACGGTATCTCTCATATACATTGTCACTTTATGCATGCACCGTTGGCATACTCGATTGTTGCTAGCAAAATTGCGGGTATTAGTGTCTCTTCAATCGGTCATGGTCATGATGTATATGTAAACGATACCGATCTCAAACTCAAGCTTTCGTTATGTGATTTCTCGGTTGCTGTGTGTAAAGACATGGCTCAAAAACTAAGTAATTACAAAGTTGGAAAAGTTGAGCTATTGCATTGTGGTGTTGATTTAAGTTTATTTAGCAGCACTCCAAATCGACTTCATGAGTCTGTTAAATTGTTATTCATTGGGCGCTTAGTTGAAAAGAAAGGACTGCAATTTCTATTACCCGCTATAAAAAAATTAAGTAAAAAATACGCCATATGTCTAGACATCGTGGGCGAAGGCCCATTAATGAATGATTTAAAGTTTTTGTGTGAAGAGCTTGGGCTTGATAAAGATGTTCGATTTTTAGGGCGTCGTACGCCTCTTTGGTTATCAAAAAATACCAGTAACTACTCAGCACTGGTTGCGCCATTTTGTGTATCTAGTAATGGTGACAGAGACACTGGGCCAGTAGTTCTTAAAGAAGCTATGGCCAGTGGTATTCCTGTGCTAACGACCAAGCTTATGGGGGCAAAAGAAATTGTAAATGATTCTGTTGGTTTTAAATGTGAGCCTTCAAGCATTATTGGTTTAGAGACTATCTTAACTCAATTCTGTGAGCTTAATCCCTATGAAAGATATGCCAAAGGTATCAATGCTAAACGATTGGTAGCAAATAAATTTAATGCCAGCTCACAAGCTAAAAAGTTGTCATCTTGGGTGCAAAACTCATAAGGAATGAAGATGAACGGACTTAAGCAAATAGCCTATTTTGGACTATCAACATTATTGCTCAAAGGGCTTGGCTTTGCTTTACTCCCTATATCGACTCGTCTTTTAAGCCCTGCACAGTTTGGTGAACTTAATTTTTTAGTCTCTATTTCAGCCGTAATGTCTTTGTTGTTGTGCCTAGGCTTACCTGAGCTCCTTTTTAAACAGCAAATGAAAAGCGTTGTTTTTAAGCAGGCTTTATTTAGGGATGCGTTGATTTTATGTAGTGTGTTAAGCACTGCATTTGTAATTGCTGTTGTATTGTTTGCTGACCTTTTGCTGAATTTATTACCTATCTCTGTTAATCAAATAGATTTGCAATTATTAGCTGTTAACTTGGCATTTTCGTCGGTGTTGTCGATTGTATTTTGTTTTTTTAGGTATTACGAAATGGCTAAGCAGTTCTGCTATTTAGCTGTTTTACAAGGGGTCGGACAAACTCTACTGACCATCATCTTGCTATATCTAGGCTATGGTGTAACCGGCGTTATGCTATCTGGTGTGATAGCGAGTTTTATTGTACTGATACTGTCACTGTGGCAAATAGCACGCACGATTAATATTAGTTTTAAATGTATCGCATGGAATATTACGCCTAAAAATACGCTGTTTTTGTTAAGCATTATTGTCTCTTCACTCTTTGTGTACGCTAATAATGGCGCAGAAAACTGGTATATTGTAGCCAGTGTGGGCAAAGAAAAGCTCGCTCAATATTATGTCGCTCTGCAATTTGCAGTCATGACCTCGTTTACATTTGAACCAATCAGAATGTGGTGGTTTTCACGCCGTTTTGACGAGTTAACCTCAAGCCGCAACCACTATGTGTTTTTATGTGAATTAAGCCTTGAGATTGCGATTACCCTTTGCTGCATAATGCTACTTTTAGCGCCGCACTTATTCACCCTCGTTTTACCACAAAATTATTTACTTAATGCCTGGTTATTACCCAGTTTAATACTCATTGTTGTGCTGAGACACCATAGCGATTTACTTAATATTGGTTGTTATGTTCACTATAACGGCTTGTTTGTGACTATTATTAATGCAGTGAGTGCTACGAGCGTATTAATTGCATTAAGTTTTTTAGTGCCAAAATGGGGAATATTAGGTGCTGTTGTATCGCTAGCATTGGCGCAAACTTTAAAAACGCTACTGTTTGTAGTTATTAGTCAAAAGCTAGAGCATTTAGCATTTAAAGTACACAGTCTGCTCCCTAGCTGGCTGTGCTTTATTCTTATGTTTTCGTTAAGTGTGACTCAAGTGTCTTACTACATTGTAGGACAGGTTGCTGTGTTGATATGTTTGTTTGCGGTGTTATTTAAAAAGTATAAACACCACATCACGGGAATATTGCAACGGCTTTTAGCAAGGAAGGCGCATGGTTAACTGGTATAAAGAGCATTACTTATTAATAAATGGCTTAGTGATAACGGCGCTTATTTTAAGCTTATATTCGTTATTTGGGCCCATAGCTGCTTTTGCTTTATTGTTACTGCCATTTGCTGGCGTATTAGCCGTGCGTATTAGTACTGTGTTTATTATCTTATTTATTTTATTTAGTTATTTTAGGATTCATGAGGCATTTGTATTTTTAATGCCGCTTAAAATCCCTAAACTCTTAGCGCTAGCCTCTTTACTGGCCATTTTCTGGCATTTATTTATTTCCAAAACATTAAAACCGCATTGGAGCTCAGCTCATCTTATTTTTGTCATTTGGTTTGTGTGGCTTACCGTGTGTGTGTTTTCGGCTTCAAACCGTGGCGTTGCTATTGAGTATTGGTCTGGAGTGTTGGTTAAAGTTTTTATTATGGTGTTTGTGATCAGCTGGTGGTTAACGCGATTTTCTCACTTTAGTTACGTAAGACTAGGAATTATGATTTCTGGTGTGGCCATTGCGCTGGTGGCACTGAATAACAAAATTAATGGTGTGGGGCTAGTTGAGGGCACCCGAGTCACTATTTCTCGAGAGTATCGTTCACAACTGGGCGATCCTAATGATTTATCTTTAGTGCTGATGTTTCCTGTGTCTTTTTTAGCTGCTGAATTATTTAATACATACAACAATCCATATCGACGATTATTTGCAGGCGTTGGTTTAATTTTGGCTATTTCAGGAGTAATAGCTACGCAAAGCCGAGGCGGCCTATTAGGTATTGCTGCTATTTTAAGTTTCTTTTTATATCAAAAGGTAAAAAATCCAGTGGTTGTGGCTGCATGTGGGGCAGTTGCCATGCTTGCCATGATGGTCTTTGCGGGGATTTCAGATAGGCAAAGTGGTGGTGCTGCTGAAAGTGGAGTTGATGAGTCTGCTATGGGTCGAATATATGCTTGGCAAGCTGCAATAAACATGGCGCTTGCTAACCCGCTAACAGGAGTTGGGGTAAATAACTTCTTCGTAAACTATTACTTTTATAGCCCGCACTGGGATGGCAAGAATCATGCAGTGCATAGTACATGGTTTCAGGTGCTTGGTGAAACAGGCTTTGTTGGTATATGTATTTTTTTACTGGTTATCGCCAGTATTTATCGCAGCTTGTCTCGAGTATTTTGCATTAATAAGCTTAACTTTAATTCTGAAGTGACAGTGAATGCTAACGCGCTAAAAGCCGGTTTAATTGGTTTTATGGTTGCAGGTACGTTTTTAACTCAAGCTTTTACGTGGCCTTTGTACATCATTTTGTCGCTGACCATTGCCCTAGAAAAGCTGACTATTGATAGTAATAAGGATTCGTCTTATGGTGACCCAACTAAAGTATTGGCTAAAAAATAGTAACAGCCCCTCGGCAAAACGTTTGTTTAAATTTGCAAAGTCGCTGCGTAATCCACAGCTACCCGTTATTCCTCTACTGCACAGTGGGCTTTATCATCTGCACTACTTTGTAAAGCAGTTTGTTCATGAACTGCTGAGAATATTTTATTACACCCCATTATTTAAAAGCCAAATTCAAGGCAGTAAAAAACGTTTATATTTATATTCGGGTATGCCTCAGGTAATTGGTAAATTAAGGGTTGAATGTAAAAACGATGTCAGGATCTCGGGGATCAGCACTTTGTGTGGCCGTGTAAGTAATGAGCGTGAGGCTCTATTAAGTATTGGTAATAATGTTGATATTGGCTGGCAAAATGCATTTTCGGTAGGACGAAAAATTGTACTTGAAGATGATGTAAGACTTGCGGGACGTGTTTTTTTAGCGGGCTTTCCTGGTCACCCAATTGATTATGAACGTCGTGCGAACGGCCAAAGTGATGACGAGAGTCAAATTGGCGATATTATTATTAAGCGTGGAGCATGGATTGGGACCGGTGTTACGGTACTTGCTGGAGTAACCATAGGTAAAGGAGCCATTATAGGGGCGGGCAGTGTGGTAACTAAAGATATCCCCGATTTTACTATTGCGGCAGGTAATCCGGCTAGAGTAGTTAAAAATATAGTGGAGTGAACGAATGAAATTTATTGTTTTTGCAGAAGATTGGGGGAGCCACCCTAGTAGTACTCAGCATTTATTTTCAGAGCTTGCAAAAAGACAGCAAGTGAATTGGGTTAATTCTGTAGGAATGCGTAAACCAAGCGTAAAGCTGCACGATATAAAACGTATTTTTAATAAATTTAAGCAGCTATTTCAACGCTCTAATAATAGTAAAATAGCCACGCCTAAAAATATGACGGTATATAAACTGCCTATTTTACCATGGCATGATAATGGCTTAGTGCGCTGTTATAACCGTTGGGTTTTCTCTCGTCATATTGGTGCTCATAAAACCAGTGAACCTATTGTATATTGGTTAAGTGTGCCAACGGCATGCTATCTGTTTGATAAAAGAGCCACCGACTCGCTAATTTATTATTGTGGTGACGATTTTAGTGCGCTGGCTGGGGTTGATCCTGTGCTGATTGCGCCTTTTGAGCAGCAACTGATTAAAAACGCAGATCTTATTTATGTGATCAGCGAATTATTAAAAACCAAAATGCCTGCTGAAAAAACTAAATTATTAACACATGGCGTGAGCTATGATTTATTTACGAGTAATGTCGACAAAGCCGCAGAAATCAGCGCTATTAAAACCCCCATTGTTGGCTTTTATGGCAGTATCAATGCCTGGCTAGATATTCCTTTATTAATGGCGTTGGCTGCTGCTAGACCGCAATATCAATTGGTATTAGTTGGCGATATTACCACTCCCATTTCAGGGTTGTTGCAGTTTAAAAATGTAACGCATATTAGTGCGGTTGAGCATAAACGGTTGGTATCGTTCTCGGCTCATTGGGATGTATCTATTTTACCATTTGTCGATAATGAGCAAATTAGGGCTTGTGACCCGCTTAAATTAAAAGAATATTTAGCGGTAGGCAAACCGATAGTCGCAACCGATTTTGCGGCAGTGAACTATTATCACTCGCAAATATTTATCGCTCAGTCACAGAATAACTTTATTGATAAAATTGATCTGGCGTTGTCACTCAGTCAAGCAAAATTAAGTTTATTGCATGCAGTCCAAAAAAACATAGCGAAAGAGCATAGCTGGCCGGTAAAAGCTCTCACTGTGATCAACGATCTACAAATATTAAATCCCTCCGATTAAACCATAACTATAATATTGGCGCGCCCTGTGCAACTACTCCATTAAAGAAGGCTATTTACGCTGTAAATTTTTATTTTGCAAATAGCCGCAAAGTTTCGCATAGCAATATGCAAATCAATGGGTAGCGAATATGTTAGTTAGAGAGCAAATAAAAAGATTACTTTATTTAGCTTTGTACGCTGTTTACACCAGGGCAAAGTTATTTGTTTTGCCGTTGCTGATTGTACCCGTAGTAGTGATTGTACTCGCGGCAACGTCACAAAAACAATATACAAACCACGCCACTATTCTTATAGAAGAATCGGCGCTGCTTAATCCCTATTTAGATGATTTGTCGTTCTCGTTTGATTTATCAAATAGGATGGCAGCTTTGCGCACCTTAGTGATCAGCCGCAAAGTTCTGATTGCCGTGGCAAAAGAAACCAATTTAGTACCAAAGGATGCATCCCCCGCCAAAATAGAAAAAATACATCAAGAGCTTTCACAGGCGCTTTCCTTATCATTGGTGGGAGACGAGCTAGTTCGGGTTAACTTTATTTGGCATGACCAAACCCAAATGAAGGCGGTGCTAGAAAAAGTGGTAGAGAAATTTATAGAAAGTTTATTAGCCCCAACGAAAGCATCACTGGATACCTCTGAGCAATTTTTTTATCAGCAACTGGTAAGTTTAAGAGAAGAGTTGGAGATTTCTGAGGCTTCATTGGCAAGCTTTAAAGCAAAAAACAGTAATACCTTACCCGCTGTTTTACATAGTAATAGGCAAACCTTCGATAAGTTATTAAGTGATCAACAACAAAAGTCCATTGTGCTCTCAGGCGCTAATGCCAAGCTTGAGGCACTTACTACAAAAATGGGGCAAGCAAACCCGATTCTCGGTCGTATAGAAGAAAAAATAATTACTGCAGAATCAGAGCTCAGTTTTCTAAAAACCCGTTATACCGACAAACATAGCAAAGTGGTTTCAAAAAAGCGCGAACTACTCAGCATTAGAGCGAGGCAACAAGCGTTAATTGAAAGTGGTAAAGGTCTTGATGCCACTAATATTGATCAGCTTTGGCAAATGGCTAATACCTTACCCAGTGGAAAAGATAAAGAAAGTAATGTGTTGGTGTCACAAATACTCGCTCTAGAAGAAGCTAAAAATACCGCCCTGCAGCATCAGCAAGAATACGACATGTTAGAAAAACAAGTCAATGCAGTGAGCGAGCGCTTACTAGTAACCAGTGATATAGAAAAACAACTTAGAAAGCTAGAGCGAGACTACGATGTTAAACAGTCATTATACAAAGACATGTTAGGGCGTTACGAAATGGCAAAAGTGACAGGTAAGCTGGTTAAGTATGAAGGCCCTGACAAAGTTAAAACCATTGAGCGAGCTTATAGTCCTACTCAACCAATTAATACTTCACTCGTTGTGGCAGTTATTATGGGTATTGTTTTAGGTATATTTACCAGTGTCACCTGTGTGTTTGTTGCGACCTTATTCGACAGTCACTTAAAAGATATTCAAACCATTGAAAAACTATCGTCACTAGACGTGGTTACCATTTTACCCATTGTTGGTCACAGCACGTTACATGCTGGGGTTAGTCCATCGATGCACTTCCTTAAAGAGGGAAATTAACATGAACGTTTTACATTTAGTTCAACACTTTAAAATAGGTGGGCTGGAAAAAATGGCCGTGACTTTGATGCAAAAAAGTCGATTTGCAAACACCAGTATTCTTGTTTCTTTGGAAGGAACTGAAAGGGATGCAATAAATGAATGGCCAGCACTGTCAGCCTTTGAGCAAAAACTTATAAGCTTAAACAAAGCCCCTAAATTTGAACTAAGTGTAATTAAAAAGCTTAGTGAAATAATTAAAAAACATAATATTACAGTGATTCATAGCCATCACATTGGCCCAATGCTTTACGCTAGCCTCACCTCTTTAGTTAATCCAAGTATTAAACACGTATCGACAATTCATGATGCGTGGTATTTAAAAAACTTTAAACAGCGAGTGATCACAAAAGTATTGAATAAGCTGACTAAAATTCATTGGGTGGCCGATGCAAATGTGGTCGCTAATGAGTTTTTCAACGAAACCGCTATTAAAGCTGATAGTACTATTCTTAACGGCATTGATTTTCAACAGTTTATAGATACAGATGACGCTACTGCACGGATTAAGCTTAACTTGCCCCATGACAAAAAGCTCATTGGATGCTCTGCTCGTTTAGAGCCAGGTAAGGGGCATTTAGATTTAATTAAATTACTGCCCGCGCTACCCAAAGAGATTGAACTCGTATTTGCTGGTAATGGCAGTTTACGTTTTTCATTAATGAGTGCTGCAGTGTCACTAGGGGTGGTAGAGCGAGTACATTTCTTAGGAAATGTGCAGCATATGGAATTATTTTATTCTGCCATTAATGTGATGTGCTTGTACTCGCAACGAGAGGGCTTACCTCTGTCTATTTTAGAGTCGATGGCATGTGGCAAAGTAATAGTGGCAACTGATGTCGGTGGCATTAGTGAAGTTGTCAGTGATAAGCAGGGTATTTTAGTAAAACCTAATGATTCTTTTGGCTTAAAACTTGCCCTATTAAAAGCATTGGAAATGAAGCACGGGCAATGCATTCGAGAGTATATTCTCTCAATTGCGGATGCAAACAAAATGAGCGAAGCCTATGACCATTTTTATAATGGTTTAGCGTCATAAGGGGATTACAATGACTTTTTTACTGATTACATTGGCGATTTTGATTGTGTTGGTGTTGTACCATCACGTTGGTTACTTATTGCTATTAAAGCTTTTTAGTAACGATGAAGTGAACATCGAATTAAACGCTACCCCGGCAACCACGCGCTTTGGTATTTTAATGTGCGCCTACAACGAGCAAGAACATATTCGTGAAAAGCTCTATAACCTTGGCTCTATGTTATACAGCACAGAGCAGTATGCTATTCATGTTTATCTTGATGGCTGTACAGACAAAACCTATGACGAGGCGATGATTGCTCAATCGCATCTTGCAAAGCAAAATGTAGTGTGTCATTTGCATTTTAATAAGGTCAATAAAGGCAAGTCGTTTGGTGTTAATGAGTTAATAAAACTAACCAAGCCAAATTACGATGTATTGCTGTTTACCGATGTCAGCGCATTACTCAGCGTTGATGTACTAAATAAAATCGATGCTGATTTTAAAGACCCTCAGGTCAATGTGATCACGGGGGTGTACATATTAGATGACTTAGCCACCAAAGAGCAGCAACAGTATTGGCAGTATCAAAATAAAGTAAAAAGTATGGAGTCATCATTAGGTGCTGTTATTGGCGTACCGGGTGCCATGTTTGCTATACGCGCTGAATATGTTCAGTTATTAGATGCGAGCACTATAAACGATGATTTTATTTTGTCGATGAAAGCACTTAATAAAGGTGGCAAAGCGCTAGTAAATAACGAGATCAACATTGTTGAACGTGAATGCGATGAACAAAGCCATGATTACGCAAGAAGGGTAAGGTTAGGCGCTGGCAATTGGCAACAAATTAAAATGCTGTCTGAGCTATTTAATCCAAAACTAGGCTGGGTAAGCTTTAATTATATTTCGCACAAGGTATTACGTGGCATTATGCCCATTATACTGGTACTGATTTATGGATTACTAATTTCTCTGGCGGTTTTCTCTAACGTGTTTTTAGCCAAAGTAGCCTGTATTACATTAGCCGCTGTACATGGGCTGGGTGTATTAAAACAGCTTTTGAGCATAAAAGTTAAATGGCCGGTGATCGACAGTATTAACTATTTGGTTGCGGCATACTTGTGTGCTTTTTGGGGGATTATTAAATTTGAACGCGGTGATTATAGTAAGCATTGGCAGCGCGTTCACCAAACTAAGCAGTCTAATAATTTAATAATCAGAGCAGTAAAACGCAGTATTGATATTTTAGGCTCTGCTACTGGCTTAATTGTTCTGTTTCCTGTAATGCTCATGGTTGCATTGGTGATTAAGTTCAGCTCTAAAGGACCAGTGTTGTTTAAACAGTTAAGAGTAGGGCAAAGTGATGATGACTTTGTGGCACTTTTTAACGTATTAAAATTCCGTTCTATGGTGGTTGATGCTGAGGTTAAAAGTGGAGCCGTATGGGCAAGTAAAGATGATCCGCGTATTACCCCAGTAGGGCGCTTTATTCGTAAGACACGGTTAGATGAATTACCTCAGCTTTGGAACGTACTCATAGGTGATATGTCGTTGATAGGCCCTCGCCCTGAACGACCTGTTTTTTATTCAAAACTTGAAAAAGATATTCCCTATTTTTGTCAGCGTACTTATGGCATAAAGCCAGGTATATCTGGGTTAGCGCAAGTAATGAATGGCTATGATGAAACTATTGACGATGCACGTAATAAAATTGGTTGGGATTACGCCTATATGTTGAGCACTTCATCAGCTCGTAGCTGGTGTTATATGGAATTGACTATTTTCTTTAAAACATTGGTTGTTATTTTTACTGGTAAGGGCCAATAACCCGCTTCGCATAATGCAATTGTACACCCAAAAAGCAATTGCATTATGCACTTCTATTTCAAAAATTAATTAGTAAGCCATTAAAGTTTTTATATTTCAATCTCTTAAGTTTGGCATTCTTCTTGTAACTGTCTATTTGAGTTCATACTTTTAATAGGTGATTAAAATGAAAAATGTAGCCAACAAAACTGATCCAACCGTTATTACCATTCCTAATGACTTTTCAGGCTTTGCTGTCGATGAGCTAAAAGATCAGTTTGAGCTGCTCGTTGAGCAAGACTCTAATTTTGTTGTTTTAGACTTCTCTAAAACCGAATTTATCGACTCTTCGGGAATAGGTGCTATTGTTTTTCTATATAAAAGAATTGAAAAACAAAGTAATAAGCTATCTTTACTTAATGTCACCGGGCAGCCGTTTAAGTTAATGAACTTATTAAGAGTGGATAAAACCATTCCATTTATTGACGCTGTGTAGAGGTTATCAGGGAGAGTTTTATGAAGGCGAGCATAGCAATTTTCATTTTCATGTTTTTAGGCGGATGCGCTACTTGGCCAGATGAAGGGCAGGGAGGTTTGGCCGAAAAATACCAAAACTATCCATTAGATGATCAGCAGCTAGATGAAACATTTAATCAACCTGAGAGTATTGTAAGGAGCGAGTTTGAGCACTTAGAACTTAAGCTTGAATTATTAAAGTCGCAGGATATTAATGCCTGTATGCCGGCACAGTTATTAAAAGCCCAAATTTATGAGAATCGTATTCGTCGTTTAATCGCAGCTCAAATGTGGGAAGACGCGGAACATGACTTATTAATTCATTATCATGGCCTTAATCAATTAGCTAACCATTTTGATACTGTTAGAAAGTTGACTAATTGCGCTGCATCGATTGATGAACAACCCGCATTAGTTAATGTAAAAAAGCAAATAGCGGAGTTATTAAATAGCGATAACCAATTTGCATTTAATGCCTTTGAAATAACCCCTAAATATGCCGTACGAGTTGCTCAAGCAGCCGATTTAATCAAACAACTAGAAAGTATTAGTATTTTACTTATCGGGCATACTGACTCTGTAGGCAGTAAAAATAGTAATTACGAGCTGGCTTTAAAACGCGCAGATACTGTTAAGCATTGGTTGAGTGTTTATGGTGTGCCTACCTATAACATTACCACTTTAACCCAAGGCAGTTTAAAACCATTTAGTGAGTCGGAACAAAGTGAGCAAAAACGTCATTCAGATCGTCGAGTTGAGGCTATTATTTTAGATGCTAACGTGCAAAGTGAAGATAGCAAACAAGTAAAGTCACTAATGAATTGGACTAAAATTATTGAAAAGAGAAAGGAGTAATGTATGAGATTTATTTTTGCTGTCTTCGTTTTTTTCTTTTTAGTATCAAGCTCTGCGTTTGCTGAAAAAGCCGATGAGCCTATAGTGCAAGCAGGTAACAAGCTGTTTTTATATGTCCCAGGGGAAGTTGAATTTGAAACAACTTTTGAGGTCGATAAAAAAGGTCAAATTAACATACCTGAGGTGGGGCAATTTCAGGTCGGTAATAAAACGGTTACGCAAATAGAGGCAGAACTTAAACCTATTCTTGCAGAGTTGTTTGTTGCTATAAATGACTTTTATGTAGAGCTTAGAAGCAGAGACATATTTATTAATGCTTTAGGGTATGTGATCACGCCCTCACAGGTGAGTATTCCTGATGATGGCAATATTCAGATGGTGATAGCTAAGGCTAATGGTTTAAGACCTGGCGCACAGCTCGATCGTTTACAAATAAGACGCAAAGATGAAGTAATTGAATTTAATTACAAAGCATATTTAGACTCAGGCGACATAAATTTATTACCAAAGCTTAAAAGTGAAGATACTGTGTTTGTGCCTGTTTCTCCGCTCCTTGGTAACGTGCAAATTGATTTTGATGCACAAACACTTAGTGCGACAGGGGATGCAAGCGACAACAGTGCCATTACAATGCTTGGCGAAGTGCATAACCCTGGTAGTTTTTCGTTTAAAGAAAATATGACTCTTCTAGATGCGCTGATGCGTGCGGAAGGGGTTACTCGCTATGCGGATGTAACTAAAATTAGAGTGATCGTTGATAAAGCTCCTGTTATTTTTGATTTAAAAGCATATTTAGATAAACCTACCGATAGCAACATGCCGCTACTAAAAGCAGGGTCAACCATATATGTGCCGATTATGGTGGATGATGTAAATACTACATCACGCACGGTTTATATTATGGGTGAGGTACAAAAGCCAGGGGCCTATGAGGCTGCTGACAGTACTAACTTTTTAGATATTTTAGCAAATGCAGGGGGCCCAACTCGCTTTGCAGAAACACGCCAAATAAAAATATTAACCCCTGCGGGAGAGAGCATACTTTTTGATTTACAGGGTTATAGTGAGGGATTAACCACCGCTAAAGTGCCCGATTTAAACCCCGGTGATGTAATATTTGTTCCTGAAAAAACAGATGTTAATGAAAAAAGTTGGTTAAAAATTCCGACAAAACGAGCGATTAAGATTATAGGTGCTATTCAATCTCCTGGTCGTTATGAGTGGAGTGATGAAATGGACTTTACTGATTTGTTAGCGCATGCTGGTGGCCCTACTAAAGGGGCTAACGTGAACGATATTAAAATTTTGCGAAATGGCGATGTCACCCAGCGATTTGATCTTGAAAAGTACACCATTACTAACGGTGAAATTGCGCTGCCGAGTTTAATTGCTGGCGATACTATTATTGTTGAAGAGTTACCAGTAGACCCCGGAGACAATAAATCGCAATGGATACGTCAAGAATCGAGCAAGTCTATTTATATCATGGGGCAAGTAGGTTCCCCTGGGCGCTATGCGTTCAATGACAATATGCATTTTATTGATATTTTGGCAGCAGCAGATGGTCCTAATGGTAGTGCGGATATTCGTAATATTAGAGTTACGCACCGTAATGGTAATCGCGCTCGAGTGAGCAAACTTGATTTAGCGATGTATTTTGAAACTGGTGATGAAACGTTATTTCCTCATGTGTCACCCGGCGACACAATATTTATTCCAGAAAAAGACAAAGATTGGTTACGTACCCCTAAAGAGCGAGTTGTTCGTATTATGGGAGCAGTGCAAAAGCCGGGTCGATATAACTTTGATGATACGATGTCTATTTTAGATGTGCTTGCTGAAGCTGGAGGGCCGTCAAGTTCAGCTCTCATTGACAAAATAGTGGTTGTTAACCATTCATGCTGTAAAGAACAATCTCGCGTGTTTAATCTTGAGGAATTTATAAAGTCTCCAAACTCGGCCAATATTCCGGTACTTAGAGCTGGAGATACGCTATATGTGCCCGATAAAGGTCAAGACCTAATTAGTCAATTTAAAGATAACTTCCTCGACTTTATAACCATAATTGCCTTGGTGATAAGCTTATGAACTTGATACCTGGGCAGTACCATGAACTAGAAACCATCTGTAACACCTTGATTGATGATGAAGCACGGTGCGTGACGTTTATTTCTTTGTACGGTGGCGAAGGTTCATCCACAGCCTGTATTAGTGTTGCTCAACGTTTAAAAAGTCAAAATAAGTCAGTACTCGTTATCGACCTTAACCCTATTAGTTCGTTTCGTTTAGACAAACAGCTGCCTACATTGACTAAGTTGTGGCGTTTTGATGATATTTCTTGTCAGCTCAGTGTTATGCCTTATCAAGGTATTGAAGTACTTACAATTCACAATTTAGAGTCAATTGATTCAGCAAAAAACAAACATGTTTTAAATGAAGCGGTACTGCGTTTAAAGCAAGAATATGATTATGTGTTGCTGGATATGTCGCCAGCATTAAAGTTAAATCGTAATAATGTACCACTGCATTCTTTAAGCTTATGTAGCGAGCTGACCTTGGTTACTATTGCGCTAGGTATTAATAATGAAGAGTCGTTATGTCAAGGCGTTGCAGAACTTAAGCAAGCGGGTCATAGCAATATAAAGTTACTGGTAAGTCAACATAGCTTTGCTCCTTTAGGGGAGCGCATGCTACTGCTCTTACAACGACACTCTCCAAAATGGCCAAGGTTGTGCGCTTTTTTAACCAGCAAAATAAATAAACAAAAGTGGTTGTTTAAACATTACTGAGACTTTTATGGATATATTATTTGAGCGGCGTTTTGAATTATTATGGCCGACCTTAACTGAAATACGCCAAGTACTTAAGCATGTACTGGGCGCTTTATCGGTGACCAGAGATGAAGCGGATGCAGCAGGCTTAGTTGCAACCGAATACCTAACTAACTTAATTCGCCATAATGAGGGCGATGAGCAGCTTATAATGTTGCGTATTAACCAAATAAATCATGATACTTACCAATTAACTTTTATAGATGAACTTAAGCCTTATAATTTATTTAAACAAAACAACTCATCATGGACATTAGCATCGGATGAGTTGGTAGAAGGAGGGATGGGGGTCGAGCTTATTCGCCATTACTTTGCTGATGCTACCTATGACACGCGAGCAGGTAAAAACTATTTTTCTTTTCCTTTAACTAACATTGATAAGCGACCGAGTATTATTTATGTCGACGATGATGTCACTCAATTAGCATTAATGAGCGCCTACCTAAAAGATAAGTTTAATGTCGTCACCTGTGAAAACATAGAGGCTGGTTGGCAAGCTATTTTAACCTCTGATGCTAGTATATTGTTACTTGATCATAAACTTAAACAAGGAACGTGTGAGCCATTACTGGAAAAGCTTAATAAATCGAATTTAAAATCTCAGTTATCGGTGGTGATGTTAACTGGCGATGATAGCGAAGAAGTGATCAGTAAAATTAATCGATTAGGGGTTGATGATTACTTAATAAAACCAGTTAAAAAAAATAAGTTATTACAAAGCATAGATCGAGTAACTCATCGATTTGCATACTTGTCCTATCAAAGTACATTCGGATTAACACCTTCTAAAGTGCTTTTAGGGCATGGTAAAACAGCGCATATTTTTGGCTCTATTAGTGTGGGTAATGGCGGTGACTTTTTTATGCCAATTAATGATGAAGGTACTGCTTTTATACTCGGTGATATGATGGGTCATGGCTTACAAGCGCTCAAAGAAAGCTTTGCTATAAAAGGTTTTATAAGTGGCTTTTTAGCGACCGGGTTAGCGTATCAAGAAATGCTCGTTGCGCTCAATAATGCGCTTTATAAACAGCAATTATGTAAATCAAGCTTAGTCACTTTAATGATTTGTTTTTTAGAAAATAATAAGTTGTATTGGCTCAATGCTGGTCATCCCGCACCGGTTATTATCAGTAAAAATGGTGAGCTATCTCAGCTAAATGGTACCGGACCATTGCTTGGGCTGTCTAATGATCATCAATATACTTTATATGAAGCCAAGCTTGATAATGTTGAACATATTATACTTTATACTGATGGTTGGACGGATAACCGCTTTACCGATAAAGACGAAATGACCGAATTAAAAAAAATCATCCCTATGCAAAGCTCCTCAGCAGAGGATTTTGCACACTCGTTATGGAAAAATTCTCAGGTTGCGCTTTCTAAAGAAGTGGATGATGCCTCATTAATAATCATTAATTGAATTTGATTTAATTAACTATGTATAGTTAAATTAATATCCATAAGTTAATATTTTTTCTCTAAATAATTCTTAGCGAGTCGCTAAAAGGAATGGGATTATGCCACCAACAATACTGATTGTAGAAGACACCCAGTCGCTTGCTATGATGTATCAGTCTTATCTTTTACCAACAGGTGTAAACACACTAGTGGCAAATGATGGGGCAACCGCTCTTGATATTATTAATAAAATAAAACCCGATCTGATCGTACTCGATGTGATGTTACCCGATATGAACGGGTTGGATATTCTTGCTCAGCTAGAACCTGATAATTTTCCGCAAGTTGTTGTATTAACTGGGCATGCTACCAAAGAAATGGCGATTCAAGCGATTAAGTTAGGCGCTAGTGATTTTTTAGAAAAGCCTGTAGAGGCAGAACGTTTTCGTATAACCATTAACAACACTCTCAAAATAAAAGATTTAAAACAAGCGGTTACCAAGTATAAAAATATTTATGAAAACGGTCGTTACTTTGACTTGATTGGTAGCTCCAAGCAAATGCAATCGGTGTATCAAGTTATTAGCTCTGCTGCAGCGAGTAAAGCCACGGTATTTATTACCGGTGAAAGTGGTACTGGCAAAGAGCTTTGTGCACGAGCAGTTCATCAAGCCTCTAATCGTGCCGACAAGCCCTTTGTTGCACTTAATTGTGCTGCTATCCCCAAAGATTTGATTGAAAGTGAAATATTTGGCCATTTAAAAGGTGCCTTCACTGGAGCAATTGCAAACCGCTTGGGTGCTGCAGGGCAGGCTGATGGGGGGACACTGTTTTTAGATGAGTTATGTGAAATGGATATTAATTTACAAAGTAAATTACTTCGTTTTATTCAAACAGGTACTTATCAACAAGTCGGTAGCGAAAAACAAGTTAAAGTTGATGTGAGGTTTGTTTGTGCTACCAACAGAAACCCGCTTGCTGAGGTTGAGGCCGGTCGATTTAGAGAAGATTTATATTACAGGCTGCACGTTATTCCTCTTGAGCTGCCACCACTTAGAGAGCGGGGCAGAGATATTATTGAAATAGCACAAGCGTTGTTTATTAAAATAGCCAAGGAAGAGCAGCACCCTTACAAAGGGATAACCGACGATGTGAAGCACTTTTTAGCACAATACGATTGGCCTGGTAACGTTAGGCAGCTAGAAAATGTGATCCGTAATATTTTAGTGCTTAACCCACAAGAGTGGATTGATGTATCTATGCTACCAGCATTGCCACAAAGCCCGCAAAAAGAGTCAGGTAATGAGGGGCAGGTTAAAGAGCAACATGCATCGTTACCAGTTCAAGAATTTGAAGAGTTACCGCAGGTTGAAAGTGAGGTTAAGGCTTTATGGATCGCCGAAAAAGAATATATAGAGCGGGTCATAAAAATATGCGCAACTAATATTCCTAAAGCTGCCGCTCTTTTAGATGTAAGTCCTTCAACCTTATACCGAAAAATTAAAGGGTGGGAAGAAAATTTATAATAATGTTTTTGCTGTATAAGCACTTTGCAGCAAGTTAAATTGTTTTCTACCTGAAAAACGCTCTTCAAGCATAGTGTATGCTGAGTGTGCCATTTCACTTTTTTGTATTGCCGGCAAGGCAAGTAATGCTTCTATCGATTGTTGGCACTCTAGTGTATTTGCTGATTTCATTAAAAAGCCATTAATTCCATTGTTTATAATGCTAGGAATAGCGCCCACAGGGCTGCTGATAACAATTTTATAATGCGCCATACTTTCTAGAAGCGTCATAGGCAGGCCTTCTTCTCTTGAACAAATAAGTAGGGCATCTAAATGTTGCCAAATATCATCTCGGGGTGTTAAACCATGGTAATGAAGGTTGTCTAATTGTGGAATACGATCACGCATCGGGCCATCCCCAAAAAGGTGAAACTGTACCTGTTTATTAGTCTGCATACTTTCAGCTAACTCATAAAATATATCAGGGCCTTTTTCATAAGATAAGCGCCCAACAAACCCGACTCTAAGTAACGGTTGTGCAAAATCAGTGCTGGGAGGTTCGGCTATTGCGATGAAGTTTTCCAGTAATTGGGCGTTTTTAATTGTTTTACTAATTTTTTCAGACACTGCAAAGTTAGTTGATAACCAACTAAGCCATAAATCGAATTTGTTATACAGCCACATTTTTCCTGTACCAGCCTCTCCTGCATGGTAAGTGCTAACACAATGCTTATTTGTGATTTTACAAACCAAACGCCCTAAAATACCGGCTTTATAACCATGGGTGTGAATAACTGTATTGCGATCGTAACTGCGAAACCGCTTGATTAAACTAATGAGTGTACCTTGCAGAAAATCATACGGTATGCTTTGCTTATCAAGTAACTCATAAAATTCATTATTCCCATGATTCTTATAAAATAAAACCGAGCAACTAAGCTGGTTTTTGTTAAGCAGCTTGTATAACTCTATAATATGAGTTTCAATACCACCAATCATTGAAGAGTCTACAAACAATATAATCTGATTATTCACAATGAGCTCCAAAAGAAAATTATGATAGATACATCTGTAATAGAACAACTAAAGTATGATGTTGGTGATAGCACAGCCATTGAACTGATAAACGTTTTTGTTGATGAGTCTAAAAAGTTAGTGGCGCAAATGCTTTTCTCAACCGATGCCGCAGAAATTGAACTGTGCGCTCATAGCTTAAAAAGTAGCGGTTATAGTTTTGGTGCAACAAGATTAGCGCAAACGTGCCAGCTTATTGAGCAGCAAGTTAAGGTCAATGGTTTAAACACTGAGGTTGTAACCCTCTTAAAGTTAGCTGATGCACAAAGTAAAAAAACCTTCGAACATATGAGAGAACTTACCCAAAATCATTAAGCGTGTTTTTCAGTATTAAAAGAGCTTTTTAATAACTCTGAAAATACATTTTTTAGTTCATTAATATTATGTAAATGCTTGCCTGTTTCCTTACACTTCTCTCCCTGTTGTAAAATTTCAATAATGGCAGAAGGAGAAATACTTAAATCGTATACTTTAGTGGCGAGCTTCTTTTGTAACCAGTCAATGCCGGCAATTTTTGTATGTTGCATCACGCTGCTTTCTTGCGCTGTGTTTTCAATAAATACTCTACACGCAGAGGTTTTTTTTATTGCTTCAGTGATTTCTGTAATTAAAAAAGCAGGCATCACGCTAGTAATGATGCTACCTGGACCAATAATTATTAAATCGGCATCTAAAATAGCTTCAATAGTACCAGGTGCTGGCGGCACCGCTTTCGATAAGTAGATTGTACTTGGTAGTTCATTTAGAGCATCAATCGCGCATTCACCAAATACTTTTTCACCATTGTTTAGCTCGGCTACTAAATCTGTAGGTAGATCAGACATAGGCAAAACTGTCTCTTTATTTCCAAGCAAACGATTAAAAGCAGCAATAGCCTCAGTGGGAGACTGTGTTAGCTGGGTTAAACCCAATAGTGTTAAATTCCCTAAACTATGACCCGCCATATCGCCATGGACAAACCTATGCTCATACATAGCTTGGGCTTGCGTGCTTTCACCTGCAAGTTGAACACAGCAGCGCCTTATGTCACCTAAAGCGATACAATTTTGATCGGCTCTAATGCGACCGGTGCTACCACCATTATCGGTAGTTGCTACAATTGCTGTTAGGTTACTACATAAGGGTTTTATCGCACTTAACACTTGTGCTAATCCGTGACCACCACCAATACATACTATCTTCATGGTTATGCCTTTATGTATTTATTTATATTAATAAAGCAGAAATCATTCCACCCTGCCATAAAAATAACTCAATGATTTATATTAAATTTTGTTCTATATTAATTAGTCATAACATCGATTTTGGTATTATTTTGCAAAACGCGATGCATTTTAGCTGAGGGAATGAGTATGCAACGTAATGAATTAATTACGCTTACGGAACTACAGAAGCAGTTAGCGTTATTGCATCAGTGTGATGATGAAATTGATATTTTAGCTACTATGTCAGCTTTACTGCAGCCATTACTTCAATACCAAGACTGCATTGTTTTAAAAAAAACACATCATCATTTTTTAACTATAGGCACAACTAACATCGATTTTTATGAGAAAACTTGGCCACCATGTGCTGCATTTATTCAGGCTTTAAAAAAAGGTTACTCATTTAGTTGCAATCCATTGCCAGAACAATTAGTTACTTTATCAGCAGAGGCAAATAATCAGAATAAAAATACAGCGCTGTTAATCGGGATTGATACGGGTAAAGAACAATGCTTATTTATTTTCACTCATGTGAGTAACAAAATTAACCATAATGTTTTAGCTTCACACTCAATAATTTTATTTCTTCAGCAAGTATTCCACGCTTTTCTCCAATTAAATAAGTTACATGAACAAACTCATCAATCTGTTTTACTACTTGATAAATTTTCTCAGCTTTCTACTTTATTTAAAGAATTAGCAAGTGAGTGGTTTTGGCGAACCGAGCCAGATATGACTTTTACCAGCGTTAACAATCTGGAAAGGGAAGATAATACCTATGCGAAAACATTTATTAATAAAACCATAGAGTCTTTGCGCACTAAAAATGAGCAAAGAAACACACTAAAATGGCAAGCTTTTGCTGCTTTAATAGCTGAGCATGAGGATTTTAATGGTTTTGAGTTTGAGGTTAAGGCATCGACACCTTTGTGGGTATCGCTTAATGGTAAGTCGCAATTTGACGAAAACGGAAATTTCATTGGCTATTTAGGTATTGCCAAAGATATCACCGTCTCAAAAGAGCGAGAGACTGCACTTGAAAATGAAAAGCTTAAAGCTGAGGAAGCCAGTAAAACAAAAACAAAATTTTTAACCATCATGTCGCATGAAATAAGGACCCCCATGAATGCGATTATGGGGATGATAGAGTTATTAATAGATACCGATTTAACTCAAGAGCAACGCCAATGGTTGAATTATGCAAACTCTAGTGCTGATATTCTTTATGGATTAATTACCGACGTATTAGATTTTTCAAAAATTGAATCAGGGACTGTATTAATCGCCAATAAACCGCTAAATGTAAAACTGCTTATTGAGAACATCGTTGGGCAATTGCATATTATAGAAGACAGTGAAGATATTATTTTTTCAGTTTCGATTAATGACAATATCCCTACCTTTATTATGGGTGATGAATTTAGGCTGGGACAGATACTATTTAATCTCATTGGCAACGCATTTAAGTTCACTCGCTCAGGGCATATTGCATTATGTGTAAATATTGTAGATGACAACCTAAAATTTACTATTGAAGATTCAGGAGTAGGTATTGCAAAGAAAGATCTGAGTTTTATATTTCAGCCGTTTCGACAAGTTAACGAAGGTATAAATAGAAAAAATGAAGGAGTAGGATTAGGCCTCAGTATTTCAAAAAACCTACTCGAACTTATGGACGGCTCTATTAGTGTTGAAACTCAGCTAGGGCTAGGTAGTACGTTTACTATTTTACTGCCATTTAAAGAAGCGATTATTGATGAAATTAAACCCGATCTTTCATCAAAACAGCCTGTATTATCAGTTCTGGTTGCTGAAGATAATAAAACCAATCAAGTGCTTATTAAGGCGTTTTTACAAAAGCTAAATCACAAAGTCACTATTGCAAATGATGGAGTGGAAGCAATTGAGTTTATGAAACTCAAACATTTTGATTTAATTTTAATGGACATCATGATGCCGACCATGGATGGACTAAGCGCCACGCAGCATATTCGTCATGAGCTGTTAAGTGATATTCCTATTTTTGCACTAACCGCAAATGCTTCAACCGATGACAAGGCATCGTGCTTCAAGGTCGGTATTAATAAAGTACTTACCAAGCCTATTAAGTTTGAAACCTTAAAAACCTCTCTAAGCACACTTTTATAAACAGGAATAAAAAAGGCCATAATTACAAATAATCATGGCCTTTCTTAACGTTATAGTTTGTTATTCAATATTCTGAATTTGAATATGGGATGGTGTTTAAAACCTTTTTATTATCAATGGCTTAATCTTGTTTTAGATTGTTTTAACTGTGTTTGGTAACCGCTATGGTAACCACTTGGAGTCGGTTTCTGGTGCATAGAGATTATTTTACTAAAGAGGAAGTGAGCTTAAGTCAGTACCGAAAAACATACATAAAAATTGATAAACTGTTTAGTTTTTGTATTATACACCCAATCGTAATCAAATAATCAAGGAAGAGCGTTTTTATGAAACAATTACAGCAGTACCCTCACCCTGAAAGGCCTCAGAACCCTTCACCCTTAGAAATGGCTATTTATAATTATGAATTAAAAGCTAAAGATTTTCATAATAAGCGAATAGCTCAAAAGGGGCAGGCGAGCGAAGAGCTTAAAAATAAGATGGCTCGTGACTTTAATCATTTGCAAAAAGAGAAAGAGAGAATTACAGCTCATGCTCGCTTACAAACAGATTTAAAAGAATATCGTGAGCTGAGTGCGAGTTCTTCAGTTACGCAATTAAAACAAGAAAAGCATCATCCAACAAAAAAGCTTGCTCGTCACTTGGCTGCAATAGGGGAACCTAAACCAACTAATTTGCACGAAGCTCATCATATTATTTGTGGCAAAGGGCAGTACCAATCAGCGAACATGTTACAAACAAGGCTTAACCTTCATCTACATGGAGTCGGTATTAACGATCCTATCAACGGCGTATGGTTAATTAATTTTGAAAAAAATAAAGAACAAAATTGGGATAGTCCAGCTTCGCCGCCTCATCGAAAGCTACACAGATATAATTATGAGACATGGATAAATACTAACTTTGGTAATGCGGCTACGCCTAAAGCTTTATTTTTGAACAGGCTAAAAACTGTTAAAGTTAAAATAAAAACGGGTACTGTACCCGCAGGTTTACTTGCACCAAAAGACGAAAACTGGAAGGCTTTATAGTGACTGTATATCAAATCAAAAACGAAGCTTACACATACGACGTTATCGACTTTAATATTGTTGAACTATCAAAAATACTTTCAAAGCACAGTGACCTTGAACCAGATACTGTATTAAAGATGTTTATGTCAGCCTCACTAAATAATATCGAATTTAGTCATCTATGGCCCGAGGGGTTAAATTTTGATTATTTTGGTAAAGCTAAAAAGCAAGACTATGACATATCGCTGCTAGGCAAATTTCTAATAATGAAGATGCCAGTATATGAGTTATTGAAAGAGCGTTTAGCAAGTTTTGGAGAGTTTTTACCCGTTAAAGCTGAAGGCAATAACATGATGTTGTTTAATTTGCTTACCTTCGGACAAGAGCAAAAAGACATGTGTTTAACCAAATACGAAGATGGCTTTGAAGACGGTTTAGAGTTACTTACCTTTGAGCAAGACGACATACAAAGCAAGTTATTATTTAAGTCTAAGCTGGAAGGTGCTCAAAAAGTTTATTGTACTGATGAGTTTAAAAACATCATCCACAGTAACAATCTTAAAGGCTTAGTGTTTGACGAAGATTTACTAGATCCGTTTGTTTGATTTTATACTTATAAAGTGTATTTATCACTCAAGTATACTTCTTAGGTATATACAAATATCTTGAAATTATACTTTTAAGCTCTATAATTACGCGTAACAACACCCCTCCCGCTACCCGTAAGCTCAGCGCCCTGCGAGGGGTTAATTATTTCTATAGCATGATAAAAGGATTTAGCCTTCATGCAGTTCCCTAAAGCCCCTATAACGTTTGAAAAGCAAGTCGAGCTTCTAGAAAAGCGTGGTCTAGTAATTAATAATAAAGAATCAGCTGCCTTTTATCTTAGCCATATCAATTATTATAGGCTAGGCACTTATTGGTGGGCATTTATTGATGATCATCAAAATCATACTTTCAAGTCTGGTATTACATTTGAGCAAGTTTTGAATCTGTATTCTTTTGATAGAGAGCTAAGGCTGTTACTGCTTGACGCCATTGAACGAATAGAAGTATCTCTGCGAACTCAATGGGCATACCATTTAGCAAAAAAGCATGGCTCACATGCACACTTAGATCCGTCTGCTTTCATAACTAAATTTAATCACGATGACTTCGTTAGTAATATTTGTGCTGAAATTCAACGAACCTCAGATACCAACATAAAAAAACAAAACCACAAATATGAGGAAGCAACACCAGCTATTTGGATTGTTGCTGAAGTAATGAGTTTCGGTTGGCTTTCAAGAGGCTATGATGCAATAGCGCGTCGAGCACTGAAAAATGATATTTCAGATTCATATAAAATAAAAGAAACAATACTTTCATCTTTTTTACACCACATAACTACGGTGCGTAACATCTGTGCTCATCACTGCCGTTTATACAATCGAGATTTTACGTTCACCATGAAGCTGCCAACCAATGGCGATAAAGTTTTACTTAATAGCTTTAGTGATACAACTAAGCAGCTATACAACACACTAGTTATGTGTGCTTACTTTATGGATTTAATTAGTCCTAACCACCATTGGAAGGAAAAGTTAGCCAGCTTAATTGATACTTATAATATAGACGTAACAGAAATGGGCTTTCCTGAAAACTGGCAAGAGTTACCTATCTGGAATAGCATTAAATAACTAGGCTCTAATTAGGCTACAACTAGCTGTAATATCGCTTTATTTAGTTTTTATTTTGCACAGTAATAATTTTCTTTGGTAGTATCGATTGATACACATATGGATTAGCTAGGCTGTTGAGATGGGAAGCGATTTTAGTAACTTTGATTTTTTAAAACACCATGACGAATTACTACTTCGTTTAGCTCAAACGGCTGAACGTTGTTTTGCACCAGATCCAAATACAACCCTAGTTAAAATGCGTCAGTTAGGTGAAGCCTTAGCTCAAAATGTCGCTGCGCGAGTTGGTGTTGATTTTGGTCAAGATGTTAAGCAAGTGGATTTATTAAGAGAGCTTGATTACACCCTAAAGCTCGATGAACGAATTAAAGATGCTTTCCATGTTATTCGAAAATTAGGTAACACCGCTAACCACGATTTCACCTCAAGTAGCCACCGAGATGCTTTAAAGTCTATGCAGTTAGGCCACGCTTTATCTGTGTGGTATCACAAGCTGTATGGTGGTAAAGCAGCAAAGGGCTTTGTATTTACTCCATTCGTTAAACCTCAAGATCCATCTATAGAAGTTAGAGAGCTTGAAGAGAAATTACATGAACTTGAAGTTGAACGTCAAAGGTCATCCGAACGTCTAAAAATTGCAGAGCAGTTAAAGCAAATCGAAGCTGAAAAAGCTGCTGCCGAGCGAAAGCGCTCTGAGCAAATGCTTGCAGATAGCCAAACATGGGAACAAATAGCCACCGAGCAAGAAGCATTGCTAGCTGAATATAAAGATAAAATGGTGAAAGCCAATATCATGTATATGGCTCAGTTTAATGCTAAAGACAAACAAGCACAGCAGCAAGAAATCCAGCGAGTCGAAAAGTCAGCGTTTCAACTAAATGAAAGTGAAACACGTGTACTTATCGATGAGCAGTTAGCAGCGGCTGGTTGGCTGGTGGACAGCGTTAATTTAAAATATTCAAAAGGCGCAAGGCCAGTTGTAAACGAGAATAGAGCAATTGCAGAGTGGCCAACTAAATCAGGGCCTGCGGATTATATTTTATTTATGGGCCTTACACCTGTTGCTGTTGTAGAGGCTAAAAAGTCAGCTAAAAACGTCTACGGTGCAATCGACCAAGCAAAGCGCTATGCCAAAGATTTAGAGCCAAATACATCATTCGAATTAGATGCTATATGGGGCGATTTTAAAGTGCCTCTTACGTTTGCTACTAATGGGCGACCTTATTTAAAGCAATTAGAGCAAGAGAGCGGTATTTGGTTTTTAGATGTGCGAGATAATGCTCATAGACGTAAAGCACTTAAAGGCTGGTATTCACCACATGAAATAAAAGGCTATTTAAAGCAAACCACTCAGCAAGCAGAGCAAAAGCTTGATGCGATGGACTTTGATTACGACCTTAAATTAAGAGACTACCAAGTTGATGCCATTGAAGCAGTAGAGCAAACAATTAAAGAAGGAAAAGACCGTGCGTTGGTTGCTATGGCAACAGGTACTGGTAAAACAAAAACCTGTATAGCTTTAGTTTATAGATTGCTTAAAGCAGAGCGTTTTCGACGCGTATTATTTTTAGTTGATCGCTCAGCATTAGGCGAACAAGCTGCAACTGACTTTAAAGAAGTGAGAATGGAGCAACTCCAAACATTTGCTGATACCTTCGAGCTTATGGAGCTAGGTGATAAAAAGCCAGATAACGGAACCAAAGTGCATGTGGCAACGGTGCAAGGTTTAGTTAAACGTATTTTATATCCGAGCGATAACGATACTAAGCCCGGTGTAGGTCAGTACGATTGTATAGTTGTGGATGAATGCCACCGTGGTTACCTGCTTGATAGAGAGCTCAGCGATACCGAATTATTATTCAGAGACCAAAAAGACTACCAATCTAAATATCGCTCAGTCATTGATTACTTTGATGCATTTAAAATAGGCCTAACAGCAACGCCTGCGTTACATACAGTAGACATATTTGGTGAACCCGTATTTAGTTATAGCTATACAGAGGCAGTACTTGACGGACATTTGAATGATCATTTACCGCCTGTACGTATCAATACCAAACTTTCTGAGATGGGAATTCATTATAAAATTAATGAAGAAGTTAAAGTGTATGATGCTGAAAATAGTGATATAAAAACATTTAACACTCCTGATGAGCTCGATTTTGAAGTAGCAGAGTTCAACCGTAAAGTAATAGCCCCAAATTTCACTAAAACAGTCACAAAATGGCTTATCGAAAGCGATTCTATCGATCCATACTCAGAGGCTAAAACATTAGTATTTTGTGTAACAGATAAACACGCAGACGAAGTGGTCGAAGCTTTTAAGCAGGCATGTGAATATTATCACGGTGAAGTTGAAGACGATGCCATTCAAAAAATTACAGGCACTACAGATAAGCCGCTTGATAAAATCCGCTCGTTTAAAAACGACCGCCTACCTAATATAGCCGTAACGGTAGACTTATTAACCACCGGTGTAGATGTGCCAAAAATATGTAATTTGGTTTTTTTACGCCGTGTAAATAGCCGTATTTTGTTTGAACAAATGCTTGGCCGCGCCACACGCTTATGCCCCGAAATAAGTAAAGGCCCGTTTAAAATTTATGATGCGGTAGACATCTACAAGCAGTTAGAAAAAGTAAACAGCATGAAGCCTGTAGTCACTAATGTAGATATTACCTTTAGTGAGCTAGAGCAAGAAATGGCGCACAGCAAAAGTGAAGACTTACAAGCATTAGCCAAAAATCAGTTTATCGCTAAATTACAAGTTAAGCGCCGCCACTTAACGCCTGAACAAAGTGACAAGTTCGAGACCATAACCGGGCAATCACCGCAACAGTTCATTAAAGACTTAAAAGCACAACCTGCCGATCAAGTAGCTAAATGGTTTACAGAGCACCCCGGTCTAGGAGAAATTCTTGATAGTAAAATTCAAGGCGTAGCTGGTGGCACTAAACCCGTGTATATATCTGATCACGAGGATGAGTTTACCCACATTACTACGGGCTATGGTGATGGACAAAAACCCGATGATTATTTGCGCGCCTTTAACGACTTTGTAAATGCCAATAGCAACCGCTTGCTCGCTATTCAAACAGTAGTGCAAGCACCATGGGAATTAACCCGTCAAAATCTAAAAGAACTTGCTTTAGTGCTTGAACAAAACCACTTTAGAGAACAAGATCTACAAGTGGCGTGGAGCGAAGTTAAAAACGAAGACATTGCCGCACGTATTATCGGGTTTATTAGGCAAGCGGCTATAGGCGAAGCGCTTATTCCATTTGAACAACGGGTAGATAATGCACTAGCTAAAATATTAGCCAGTCAAAGCTGGAAAACACCACAAATACAATGGCTCAATACCATAGCTAAACAAATGAAGGCCACCACCATTGTAGACGAAGCGGCGCTCGACCAAGGTATTTTTAAACACCAAGGTGGTATAAAGCGCGCTAATAAATTATTTGAACAACCCATTGCTGAAGTACTACACATGTTTAATCAAACATTGTGGCAAACCACGAATCAATCAGCCTAGTGTTAGGCTGTTCACTTAAGCAATCACTCTTTTAGCAGTATTAACTTAATTAGGTAAAAACATGAGCACTCAAGACTTAGTCGCAAAACTATGGAATCTATGTAACTTACTCCGAGACGACGGCGTTACATACCATGAATATATTAATGAGCTCACGTATTTAGTGTTTCTTAAAATGGTTGACGAAACAGGCACAGATAACAATATTCCCGAAGGTTACCGCTGGGCCGACCTAGAGCATTACGACAGTGCAACAAGGCTAGAAGAGTATAAAAAACTACTTATCCACTTGGGCTCGCACGGCACCACAATAACTAAAGCGATTTATGCTAATGCCAGCACAGTAATACGTAAGCCTGTTACACTTAACAAACTAGTAAGCGAAATTGATAAGCTTGATTGGTACAGCGCTAAAACCGAAGGCCTTGGCGATATGTACGAAGGCTTGCTAGAAATTAACGCAGGCGAAAAAAAATCAGGTGCAGGGCAATACTTTACGCCTCGCGTGCTTATTAACGCTATGGTTGAGCTAATGAAGCCTAACCTTGACGATGTCATTGTTGACCCAACAGCCGGTACTGGCGGCTTTTTAATTAGTGCCCATCATTATTTAAAACAACATAACGATATAGAAGCTTTAGAGCCCGACGCTTACGATAAATACCAGCATAAAACCTTTTACGGTATGGAGCTAGTACCTGACACTCGTCGCCTAGCAATGATGAACTTAATGCTGCATGACCTCGCGGTAGACGATGATAGTTCAGGTATTTTATATGGTGACACCCTATCAAACGAGGGTAAAGCACTGCCACCAGCAAGCCTTATTTTAGCTAACCCACCATTTGGTACAAAACAAGGGGGCGGCGTACCAACGCGTGACGATTTAATCACTTACACCAGTAATAAACAGCTCGCCTTTTTACACCTAATGTATTTGCGTATGCTTAAACCGGGTGGCCGTGCAGCCGTTGTATTGCCCGATAACGTATTATTTGAAGGTTCCACCGGGCAAACAATCCGTAAAGAGCTAATGGAAAAGTGTAATTTACACACCATTTTACGCCTACCAACAGGGATTTTTTACGCGGCAGGCGTAAAAACTAACGTGTTGTTTTTCTCCAAACCAAATGATGTAAAACAAGATAAAGGCCAAACCAAAAATGTGTGGGTGTACGACATGCGTTCTAACATGCCGCAGTTTGGTAAACGCACAGTATTAACGCAAGCGCATTTTGATGAGTTCTATCAAGCGGTTGGTAGCGATTTAACGCAAGTTGATGAAGCTGCACGCCACTCGTTTATTAAAGACCATCAACACGGTAGTGAAATTGGCAATATTGATACTTGTCGTCTTCGTTGTTTTAGCCGTGAAGACATTGCTAAAAAAGATGACGCACTCGATTTAGCATGGATCAGAGATGATAAAAGTGAAGATAGCACTAACTTACCAGAGCCTGATGTATTAATTAACGAAGCCTTAGAAGAAATGGCAGGTGCAATGCATGAGTTGCAAGCTATTTTAGTAGAGCTAGGTTCTGCGGAAGAATTGGACGAGGTGACTTTGTGAGTGAGTTACCAAAAGGTTGGACGTTAACAGATTTAAGCATTGCAGGTAAGTGGGGTAGTGGCGGAACGCCTAAGCGTCATAATAAAGACTATTACGACGGTGAGATTCCATGGTTAGTCATTGGTGATTTAAATGATGGTATTGTTACAAACTCAAAAAATTCAATAACGGAGCAAGGTCTACAAAACAGTTCAGCCAAACTAGTTGATAAAGGAACATTGTTAATTGCAATGTATGGCTCTATCGGGAAGCTCGGAATTGCTGGTTTTAAGTGCTCTACTAATCAAGCAATTGCTCATTGCTCGGTTAACACTACATTAGTAAATTCACAATATTTATTTTATTACCTTAGAAGTCGTCGAGAACATCTACTGTCTATTGGCAAAGGTGGAGCACAGCAAAATATTAGTCAAACTGTTTTGAAAGCTTACGAATTACCACTTGCTCCGATAAACGAACAAGTTCGTATAGCCGATAAACTTGATTCAATCTTAGCTAAAGTAAATAAAGCCCAATCACGACTAGATAAAATTCCAGTAATCCTAAAACGATTTCGACAATCAGTTCTGGTCGCGGCTACGTCAGGAGATTTAACTAAAGAGTGGCGAGAGGAAAATGACATTACTTTATCGGAATGGGAAGAGACTGTTTTTTCCGAGTTAAGTCGTGAAATAACAGTGGGTTTTGTTGGTAAAATGTCTGATAAATATCAAAGTGAAGGGGTTAAATTTTTAAGATCACAAAATGTAAGAGCTTTTAAGTTTGACGCAAAAAACCTCTTATATATTCCAACAGAGTTCCATGAAAAAATATATAAGTCACGATTAGAAGCTGGGGATCTGGCGGTTGTTCGCTCTGGTGCACCGGGTACTACTTGTGTAATTCCTGATGATCTTGGAGATGCAAACTGCTCTGATTTAGTAATTGTTCGTCCAAATGAAAAACTTATATCGGAGTTCGGTTGTATTTACATGAACTCATCTGTAGCTCAAAAAAATGTAAAAGATAATCAAGTTGGAGTTGCTCAACAACATTTTAACGTTGGATCGATGAAGTTGATGCCAATATCATTACCTACAAAAGCTGAGCAAAGTGAAATCGTTCGCCGTGTACACTCATTGTTTGCCTTAGCTGAAGCAGTAGAAAAAAATTACAAAGATTCGAATGTGAAAGTTAATAGGTTAACGCAGTCACTACTGGCCAAAGCCTTTCGTGGTGAGCTTGTTCCCCAAGAGCCAAATGATGAACCTGCAGAAAAGCTATTATCTAGAATTCAATCTGAGCTAGAAAAAAAACCTAAAGATATTGTAAAACGGACAACAAAAAAATCGGTAGTTAAAAATATGAAATTAGAAGATGCACCAGAAAACTATTTAAAAAACTTGATGCCTAGTGATGAATCAGAAATACAAGCTAAAGAGTTGTGGCAAGACTCTAAAATGACTATCGATGATTTTTATGCTCAATTAAAAAAGGAACTTATTAACATTGAAGAAATTAATAATTCTTTAGATCCAAATGCTAGAACATTGAAAGCCTTAAAGGAGTAAGAGGCAATATGCGTATTATTCGATTAAAAGTCCTTAGTTATGGAAATTTACAAGACTTTGAGTTTATTCCTGAGGCTAATGAAGTAAAGAATACGACTGTAGTATTAGGCAGAAATGGTGCGGGTAAATCTAACCTAATTGAAGTTATTGTAGAGGTTTTTCGAGATTTAGAAGATAAAAAACCTTCTGATTTCTATTATGAAATAGAGTATGAAATTAGAGGAATAAAAGTCCAAGTTCTTAACAACCCTGATAGCTCGCCTAAGCAAAAGTTTTTTATCGATAATATTAAGTTAGCGAAAAAAGGAGACTTCAATAATTACTTAGATACTTACCTACCTAAGTATGTTTTTTCATATTATTCAGGCTGGAACCAAAGATTAGAGAGATTATTTGAAAAACCAACGAATCGGTTATACCAAGCATGGAAAAGTGGTAGTAAAAGTGACAACATTCCATTACGGCGTATGTTTTACTGCCGAAAAGATTATAGCCAATTAGTTTTGCTTGCTTTTTTCTTGATGGATGATAACCAAAAAATAAAAGATTTTTTATATGAATTTCTTAATATTGAAAGTTTTGAGTCTGCGTTATTTGTATTGCATCGCCCATTTTGGAGTAATAAAAGTAAGATTGCGAAAAGTGATTTAGAAAATGGTGATTCTTTATTTTGGTATGCCAAAGGTGCTTTCCTGAATTTTACCGACCGGTTATGGAGGCATTGTTTAGCGCCAATAAGAAATGAAGAGCAAGTTACCAAAGATTTTAGGGATAGGAAAGAAGACCATGAAAGGCTCTATCTTTATATAAAAGATATTAAAACGTTAAAAGAAATGAAGTATCCGGGCGAAGATGAAACTCATTTTTTTGCGCATCTAGAGGGTTTATATCTCTGTGATTTATTGGACCAAGTAAGGGTTACTGTAAAGCATACAAAAGCTGGATTTATTCGCTTTGAGCAGTTATCAGAAGGTGAGCAGCAACTTCTTACAGTTCTGGGGTTATTGAATTTTACTAAAGGTGAAGAATCATTATTTTTATTAGACGAGCCGGATACTCATCTTAACCCATCGTGGACATATGAATATTTAAACTTATTAGAAAGTCAGGTTGAAGATACTAGTTCACAAATGATAATAGCTTCTCATAATCCTCTAATGATTGGTGGATTAAAGAAAGAACAGGTACGTTTATTACGAAGAAAAGAAAGTCAAAATGGCTATAAAACCGTGGCTGAAAAGCCAGAGGAGGATCCTATTGGTATGGGGGTTGATGGCCTACTTCAATCTGAGATTTTTGGTTTACGTTCCGTGTTGCCTCCTGAGATAGTTCAAAAATTAACTAATAGATATAAACTTTTGGGGATTAAAAATAAAACAAAAAAGATGGAAGATGATTTAAGAGAGTTAACTAAAGAACTTGATTCTTTGGGGGTTGCTACGTCATTTCCTCATCCTTATTTTGATTATTTTTCATCGGCTTTGGCAAATCATACAAAGTTCCAGCAAAACCAGTTCTCAATGGATGAGTTGGATGAGCTAGAAGCTTTTACAGCGAAGTTAATTAACGATGCTGCAGCTGAGCACTATGGTAAGGGGAAGTAATGAAATATATTCCCCTTAAAGTATGCATTAAAAAAGACATTGAAGATTGGGTTAAAATATCTGATCAGCTCATTGATTTACTCAAAGCTGAAACATGCAGTAAAAAACGAAAAGTTATAATAAAGAAAAATAGTAAGCACTGGCGTAATCCGGAGTTACTAGAATTCTTGAAGAAACTATCAAATAATAAGTGTTGGTATACTGAGGCCCGATTTGCTGCTGAGTATCCTCAAGTTGAACACTTTCGACCTAAAAGCTGTGCTAGAGATGAAAACTGGAAGTTATGCCATGAAGGGTATTGGTGGTTAGCGTTTGATATAACCAACTATCGGCTATCAAAGCCTATGCCTAATGTTGTAAAAGGGACTTATTTTCCGATTAGAAAGAGACGTTTTGCTGCTTTAGAACCAACTGATTCTGTAGAAACAGAAGATTCTTTGTTTATTGACCCTACAGTCGAAGACGATTGTCAATTAATTGCATTTAATCGTCTTGGGCAGCCAGAACCAATAGGAGAACCACCTGTAGATCTTGATGATTGGGATTTGAAGCGTATTGAGTTTTCTATCAAAAGGTATCGATTAGATGATGAAGACTTGTGTAACTTAAGAAAGGCTCTTTGGCAGAGCATCAATGAGCGTTTCAATGAATACCGTAGACTATTAAATAAAGCTAAAACAGAAAATAATAAAATTGCTGCAGGGCAGGCTAATCAGGTTAAAGAAGAGTTAAAGAAATTCATATCTAACCCTGAGCAGGAATTCACAAGTGTAGTAAGGGATTGCTTTAATCAAGATAATGTTGGAAGAAGAATTATATCGGAATACGTTCAAACACAGCCTAGAATTTAAAGTTAGGTTATTTTCTAAGGAATGAAAATTATGGCTAAATTTTGCGGAAACAGAAATTCAGAACATTTACTAAAGAACGCAAATGAGTTTAAGCAAAACTGTTTAATTGAAGGTAAATCTCTATTAACAGATTCTGTTATCTGGATAGGTGAATACTGTGAAGAATTAACTAAGTATTTTGTAGATAACCCTGATGCAGGTGAGGGCGACTTTTTTACAAAGCTTGAGACTCAGCTAGCAGATGCCTCGGCTAATGCCAAATTGCTTGCAGCTGAAATGCTGTGGTTAATGTTTTTATGCCCAAGTAATACAAGTGCTGCATCAAAGCGCGGGAGTGTTGAGCGTGTATTTGCTTGGAGTGGCTACAAAATAGATGAAGCTACAAAAGAGCGTTACTTATCTGACAATGCGCTTACAGGTGTTGGCAGCTCAGGCACTGCTTACAATACAATGTGTTGGCAGCTCAGGCACTGCTTACAATACAATGCGTTGGCGCGAGTTAGTGTATTTAATTCGTTTTACAGAGTTGTTTTTAAAGCTGGATAAATATGAAAAAGAAGCACTATTAAATAATCATATTAAATTTGCTCAGTGGTTAGAGCAAGTCCCTGATAATGAAAACCGCCAACTCCGTCATATGCTGTTGTTTTTATTTTTCCCTGATTTTAATGAACGCATATTTGGTAATACCGATAGACGCTCAATACTGGTCACTCTAGCTGGCCTAACTAAACCCCAATATAACAAAATGAAGTGCAGTGAAAGAGATGCAGCACTCTTAAAGCTCCGCAAAGAATCTGAACAAGAGTTTGGCACAGCGGAGCTTGATTACTATATTGAGCCGCTAAAAAGTAAATGGAAGGATACAGAATTAAACACTGTTAAAAATGTGCAAGAACCTAGAGAGGGCTACACAGTGGAAAAAACAATTAATAATACCACCAGCAGTTTAAACCAAATACTTTATGGGCCACCGGGCACAGGTAAAACCTACAATACAATAAATAAAGCGCTTGAAATAGTCGAACCTGACTTTTTAGCTCAACACAAAAATGACCGTACTAAAATTAAAGCTCGTTTTGATGAGCTTATGGAGAAAAACCGCATAGGCTTTGTTACGTTTCATCAGAGCTTTAGCTATGAAGACTTTGTTGAGGGGCTCAAAGCCAATAGTAATGAAGCCCATCAGATAAGCTATGAAATTGAAGATGGTATATTTAAGCGGATGTGTGATGCTGGTAATGCTCATACTGTTATATCTCAGCAAAAGCGCCCCGTAGATATAACAGGACGTAAAGTTTGGAAAATGTCTTTAGGTGATACGTTAAGTGATGATGCTTACATATATCAGCAATGTATTGATAATAATTATGTTTTATTAGGTTATGGCGGCAATATTGACTTTAGCTCTTCAAAAGATAGGAAGTCGGTTGTAAGTACATATAATAATTACAGTATTAATATAGAAAATGAAAGTAACGATTACAGAGTTACTTCTGTTCATAACTTTAAGAATGTCATGGAGATTGGTGATCTGATTATTGTATCAGATGGAAACCGTAAGTTTAGAGCAATAGCAGAAATTATAGGCGATTATGAATACGATTTTTCAGCAATTGATGATGAAAGTTACTCTCAAAAACGGGAAGTGATTTGGCATCGAGTTTATGAACCATCGTTACCCGTCGATGAATTATTTACTAAGAATTTGTCTCAGATGACTTTGTATAGGTTACGAGAACCTGTGCTTATAAGAGACAAATTTAAAGAGCTACTTTCTGGTGATGATTTAAATAGTGATTCAATTCCTTCGGTCTCTGTGGGATCTAAAGTTTCAACTTATATGGTTGAAGGTATAACAGACGAGATTATTAGCTTGAGAAAGCCAAATGGTGCGCTGCTACCAATGCCGCGAGTTATTGTTGACGAACTTGTGCTGTTGGTTAAACAAGGTAAAGCTTCTATCAGTGATATCCGTTCTAGGAAAGTGTTTGACTGGAACACTAGTACTGAAATGGAAAAATATATTGTTAACGGATACCCAAATGTTCTTGCGCCTTTAGTTGAGGCAATTGTAAATCATGGTATTAAAGATAAAGCATTTAATAACTCAGAAAAACGAGTGTTGATTATTGATGAAATTAACCGAGGTAATATCTCTAATATTTTTGGTGAATTAATTACTTTAATTGAACCTAGTAAACGTGCTGGTGGCTCTGAATCATTATCGGTGAAGTTACCTTATTCAAAAGAGCCTTTATCAGTTCCTTCAAATTTACATATTATTGGCACTATGAACACAGCTGATAAATCGTTGGCACAGGTTGATATTGCATTACGCCGCCGCTTTGAATTTGTAGAGATGATGCCAAATCATGAACTACTCGACGATGTTGAAGTCGATGGAATTAAAATAGCAAAATTACTAAAAACCATTAATCAACGAATAGAGCTTTTATATGATCGCGAGCATACCATTGGGCATAGCTTCTTTTTACCTTTAAAAGATGAGCCTACAATCGCACGATTAGCAAAAATATTTGAACTTGAAATACTACCACTGCTTGAAGAATACTTTTTTGAGGACTGGGAACGTGTAGGCCAAGTGTTAGGTGATCACTTAAAAACAGATGCTAGCTTGAAATTTATAGAAGAAAAGTTCACTGACACTTCTATTGCTGAGCTCATGGGCGCTGAATGGAAGCAGGAGGGGATAACACCCTATAAGCGAAACAGTGAGGCGTTAAACAACCCTGAAGCGTATATGGGTGTTTATGAAACGTTCTAAGGTTAATGATGTAATTGTTAGAGAGTATGCGCTTTTAATTAACGGTGGTGGTGATTGCAGTATTGATTGCCATTCAATTCCCCAGAGCGCTTTTGATTGGCTGTTAGTTAATGGTGTTAGTAATAATGAAAAGCAGCGTGAACTAATAAAAGTAAAACGACATGGTAAAGCGATTGCGTTACAAGTTGTGAATTTTGTTGGTGTACTAGAAACCCCTTGTAAAACCAGAATCGAAATTTTACCTAAAATATCTACTCAAGACAGCAGCCCTAATAACTCACGCAAAGTATTAATTAAAATGCTTGCGAGTGTCGAAAAATTAACATTACAAGAGTTCCAACAATCGCATTTAGAGGTATTAAAGCAACCTTTGTATGAATTGCTTATTAGCCATTTTTTAAGTGCAGTATCTAAATTAGTAAAGCAAGGCATACGTAATGAATACCAACGAGTAGAGCGAGAGTCGACCTATTTAAAAGGACAGTTGTTAGTAGCAAAGCAACTTAGGCAACGACCGGGACGTAATCATCACTTTCATGTTTCTCACGACGTTTTCACATCCAATAGAGCTGAGAACAGGTTAATACACTCATCCTTAAAGTTAGTTTTAAAGTGGTCAAGATCTAGCGCGAATCAGCGTTTAGCGAGAGAGCTATTATTTGTATTCAATGAGATTGATGAATCAAAAAATATATCAAATGATTTTAAAAACTGGAAGACTGACCGTAGTATTGCGCACTATCGCCCACTTAAACCATGGTGTGAGCTAATTCTTAGTTATAAGTCTCCTATTGCTATGGTTGGTAATCACAAGGGAATTTCGTTTTTATTTCCAATGGAAAAATTATTTGAGCGTTATGTGGCTAACCAACTAGCTAAACAGCTACCACCAGCTTTACGTTTGAAAGAGCAACCCTCAGCTTTTGGTTTGGTTAAGCATAAAGGTGAGGAATGGTTTAGGTTAGAGCCAGACATTGTTGTTTATGATAAAGCCAGAGTAGTAAAGACTGTTATAGATACAAAATGGAAGCGCTTAAATGAGTCACTAGGAAATGCCACAGATAAATATAATTTAAACCAATCTGACATTTACCAGTTATTCGCATATGGTGAAAAATACTTGCAGGGCAACGGTGAGCTATATTTGGTTTATCCTAAGTATGATGATTTTAAATCACCTTTAGATGACTTTCATTATCATGAAAATTTGAAGCTTAAAGTTGTACCATATGACTTAGAGAGTGATAGTTGCTCTATCAAACTTTTGAGATAGTCATAAAAGTGTGCACTTATTTGTATTAGTTCAGACGTCATCTGAACTAATACATCGAGGTTAATAATTATTATTTCAATAGCTTGACTTATTAAGTTTTGAATTAATAAGTTATTTTTCCTTTTCAGGAAAGTATTGCATTCCCAGCTAAATCGAACCGAATACCTGTCTCTAAAGTAATTCTAGTTGTAGTTAAAGTCGGCAACATACTTTTATAATTAGCTAATCCTGTTTTTAATATTATTTCTGCTTTAGGTGTTGAGGTAAGAGCCAAATCTTTGAATGTTACCCTAGTATATAAAGGGTCAGGATCACTTTCCAACCACTGTTCGCCAAAGCCAAAATATCGATAGTACCATCCGTTAGCAGGAGCAAACTTTCTATATATATCCCATATTTTATCAGAAGAGCGACTTTCTCTAACATTACAACTTCTGCATAATAATGCTCTTACCATTCCTGTGTAGTGACAATGATCCTCTATTAGTTGCTTACTTGAACAATATGATTTACTAAAACCCATAGCCCAACACATAAAACATTGATCTTTTTGTATATCTCTTAATAAAAGTCCCGCGATGGCTTCTGGAGGTGGAACTCTCCTATACTCATTTAGAGAATAATAAACATTTTTAATTTTTTGTTCTGTTTTTATAAACAATTTTTCTTTTATTATAGCTTCATTTCGTTCAATTTCTTTTTTTAATACCGTGGGGATATGATGGCCACAATAATTTCCCTGATGAGAGTCATATGTAGCATTGGATTTACATCTACTTTTTTTATGAGTTATGCCGTCATATTGATTTTTATGGAGTAAATTTTGAATAAAGATATTAAAATCTGAGATTTTTTTTTGATTGCTCATATGTCATTTCTATTTAAAGTTAATTTATAAATTAGGTATCTGTCAACCGTTGACGGGTGACTACCAATTAAACTTAAAGCCTTTATTAATAAGTAAGAATTGCTTTCTTGCTTCACTCATATGCTGGTGGAAGTACGGTGCTTTTACTATCTTCGTGTGGATATGAAAATGGAGATGTTGACTATCAGTATCTTTGTAATATGCATCAAGTGCCGATTGGATAATGATAAAGCTATCCACGCCATAGTACTCAAGAACCCGATATTTAAAGCATTCTAATGCAACTCTGTGTTGCGCTATTAATGCGTTTAACTCGCTGCTATCTGTATTGTTTAGTTTAACCATATCGAACAACTGGAGGTATGCATCGATAGAGTATTCATTTAACTCTGGATCATAGCCTTGTATGACGTTCCAACCAGCTCCATTTTTGATAGGGTTAGTTCGTACGGCAAGTTTGCCTTCAGTTGTTTTTGCACCTGTAGAGCGACCACCATGCAATTTACATCGACCATTACGCTTGTTGCCCAAGCGTTTACAGGGACTACCTGAACGTGTTTTAGCGCCGCACTTGGGTAAACTGTTTAAATCAAACTTACTCATTTTTGCCTTTTTATGATCGATCATATTCGGTTAACCTTCGGTTCAAGGGGTTTGTTTTTTGAAAACTTATTTTCTTCAAAGTTTCTAAAAATTAAAGTTTTATGTGTTTATCACCATAAAGGGGGTATATAAATCAATTGCTTATATGGTTTTGGTGCCATTCAAAGCGATCACTTTATGAAGTTTTTTGCTGTAAATTCACATAGGGTGATCGATCAACTTGCATGTATATACTTCGGTGCATAGAGTGCTGAACGGATAGGTGATCGCTGCAAATTAATAAGTGATGAAGTTTAGGTCGTTTTAACTGTGTACTACTTATATCTGAGCACCTGTTTTGTAAATAGATACCATCAGTCTTTAAGCTATTTGGCTTTATTTGAGTCACTTTTTTATTTTGCTGATATGTAATAGCAGGGTTCACGAACAAGGTATCGTTAAAGCGCTTACTATCGTGCACAGTGGAGTATTCAAGCTTATTGAACAAGTAACTATGAGCTTTTATATTAGTTTCTTTTGTTGCTCGTTTAGTTAGGTAGCTTAATCGGTATAGAGCTGGTTCTATACTTAGTTTATTACCTCTTAGCATTAGGTGGTATGGGTGATCAACAAGCTTTGCATAGCCTAGGCCTTGAGACTCCCATGCTTTTTTTATTTGGGATGTTAACTTGCTGCTATGATTTATTTTATGGCCACTAAGTAAAATGGCTAGATGATAGTGTTGATTTGAAGATGTATTCTTTTCTCTAGCGCATATGTAACTTACTTTGCAGTTATATTGTTTTGTAAGTACCGACAACTGTTTTTTAATAAACTTTAAGAACAGCTGATTATTAATAGAATAAGACTGAGTACTTAAATCTATTCTTGCTACTAAAACTTTAGAATAATGGGAAAGCATACATTCACAGTGCTGAAAGACTTTAGTTAATGCTTTAAAGTCTTGCTGTGGTGCTTTTTTACTACACAGTACACGGTAGCTATGATCTTTGTATATAAAATTTACTGAATTTGCTGTCGTTATTTTAAAGGTCATTGTTATATCTATTTGGTTTAGTAATTAATTAGGTATCTTTCTTATATTATTTAATATCCGCTGCGAAGGGATAAGCGCTTTGTAGGTAAAAGCTCTTTAAATATAATAAGTAAGATGTATTTGTTGATTGTTAGATAGCGTATTTTTACTGATCAATTTGCTTCAAAGTGCGTCATCAGTAGGCAAAAAAAAGCAGGTTATTTACCTGCTTTTGGGGTTCTTTTAGCTAGCCAATTCTTATAATCTTGAAAGTGCCACATAGATCGCCCATTAATTACATGAGCTGGTGGAGGGAAGTGGCCAGCCTTTACCCACCTTCCAAGTGTTGACCTGCTGATGTTAAGAAGTTTTTGTAATTCAGGCTTCTTAATCATTCGTGCATCATCTATATACATTGCAAGATCAGGTAGGTTACTGGTGATCATGATGCTATATCCATATTTATAACCTCGCGAGATTGAACAAACTCGATTAACTCGCTTAATAACCAGCATACTCTGTCACTATCTGCGTGGAGTCTGCGTCGTTTAGGAAATTGATCTTTCTTCTCAAGTAACCACGCGCTTGTGCGTGAAACAGATGTTATTTTTGCACGCTCAGCCTCTCTTACAAGGCGATCAGTGAATTGCGTAGTTGGTGTTGTTAGTTGGTTCATATTGGTTTCTCCTGTTCATCGTTGTTGATGGGAGAATTATGAAAGAATATAGAAATAGAAAAGCCCTACTCACTAAGTGGGCAGGGCTTTTTTTTATTGTTACCAACTGAAATTTATGAATAAATTATTTTAATTTTTTTCTAATTTCTGCTGTGTTGTACTTTTTCTTTAGCAACTGACTGAGTTTTATAGGGTATGCTTTACCTTTTTCACTTATAAGCTTAGGCTTGGGCAATTTATTTTTAATATATACTTCAGTATCTTCACATCTTTTGAATATGTGAAAACACTCCAGTTCTTTATTCTTAATATAGAAAGCGTAAATAATAGGGTGTATCGCTTGAGCGATAATCTTTTTAGATAACTTACCGTAATCTCCGGCTGAGTTTAGGTAATCGGCCATTTCCAATATGAGAGATTTAAGTGAGTCAGTCTTTGCTGCTGTTTTTATTCCACCAGCTTGCGTATCAAGTACACCTTTTTGGAAACCTCTTTCTGCATGCTTTTCCAGATTAACTCTCATATCGTGAGCGCCAGAATGATAGCCGATAAGAAGCGCGCTGGTTAAAGCATCACTTAATTGATGTTCACTAGAGTTATAGGATGAGCTCAGAGTATTGGAAATATTCCTGAGCTCGTTATCAACTTCTTTAAGCATTGTGTGTTCACCTTCAGGAAATAGCTTTTTATTAGTTCTTAGCTTTTCAACTCGGTGCTTGAGTAACTTAAGAAGCTCAATGCCTGAATGCAAAGATTCTAAGGCTACTTTCAAATGATTATCTTGTTTTAGAGTATCGCTGTTTAATCTATCAAGCAGCATTTCAGGTAATACCATCTTCTTAAGGTTTTCAAATTGTTGCTTAGCTTCATTACTTGTTACACCAGTAATAGATATTATTTTTGATTTAGCCATTTTGGATTTCTTAACTAGTTTTTTGTTAACGGGATTACAAGTTCAGCTAGTGCTGTTAGTGCTTTTTGACGCTCGTCGAAGTAGTCATATCGGTTATAAACCCCTTCTACACCTTTAATTTTGTGATTTAAGCAGCGCTCAGCTATATTGTCTGGAACACCTAGCTGAGCAATTAGACTACGGCATGAGCGTCTTAGGTCGTGAATTACAAAGTATTCAATACCTTTATTACCTAAGATGTTTGGGTATGGTTTTTTATTACCATCGACTTTTTTACCAAATATTTTGGCCAAAGCATGGTTGAGGGTATCATCGGAGATATAAGCTCTTCTTTTACTTGCTCGCCTCGAAGGGAATAAATAATCAGATCCGCAAGAACGTACTTTTAGCTCTTCAAATAATGGTAGTAATGCAGATGCTATAGGTATTTTTATAGCTACATTTGTCTTACTTCTTGATTCAGGCAAAGACCAACTATTTTTTGAGAAATCAAACTCACTCCATTTTGCAGCGATGAGCTCACCTTTTCTAACTCCTAAAGTAAGAAGTAAGATAGATGCTATGTAATTTTCCCTTGTAAAAATATGGCTATTCTCTTTAAAAGAACTAAATATAATTTTTATCTCTTCAGTGCTTAGTATTCGGCTGCGACTGTTACCCGCACCACCAGCGTCGGCTGCGTCAAAAGCTGCCGCAGGGTTTCTATCAGTGCAATCTAGTTTTTGAGCGTGTTTAAATAGCTGCTTACATTGAAGTAAAACCTTGTTTGCGATGGAAGGTCGTCCACTATTTAAAATCTTATTTATTAAATCTTGTATATGTTTAGCATTTACATCCTCGATTCTTAATCGCCCTAATTCAGGCTTTATATCATTAGTGAAGTAACGTAAGGCTACTTTAGGATGTTTAAGCTTCTTACTTGCGCCCTCGTACCAGTTATCAAATAAATCGGTAACAGTAATAATGGTTTTCTTATTGTTTTCTATGCGCTTTTGTAAAGGGTCTTTTCCTTGCTTTACCATTTGCAGAACATTATTGGCGAGCAGTTTTGCATCCGCCAATGACAGCTCAGGAAAGCGGCCTTCGGTTAGCGTCATAAATGATCGCTTTTTATTTATTGTGTATCTAACTTCCCATGCTCCACCAGTCCTTTCTTTATTGGGCTTTACATATAGTCCTGTAACAACACGTACTCTTACAGATGTTGTATTCTTAATGGCCGACTTTAGCTCTTTTTGGTTCATTCAATCACCGGAAAGTGGTTACTAGAAGTTTGATTAAGTGGTTACCAAAACGGTTAGTAACCATTTTGGTAACCACTTGGATGCAAACAATAAGAAACTATTATGAACCATGGAAAACAAAAAACCTAGCAAAAGCTAGGTTTGTTAAGGGGTTGTGAACAGCTGAGAGCAGCTGAAAATACTATTCTATGTTTTGAATTTGCTCACGCATTTGCTCTATCAATACTTTTAGCTCAACTGAAGCATTGGTGATGTCGCTGTTGATTGATTTAGAAGCTAGGGTATTTGCTTCACGGTTAAACTCTTGCATCATAAAATCTAAACGACGACCACAAGCGCCACCTTTACTCAAAATTTTGCGTGTTTCTTTAACGTGCGACTTTAAACGATCAAGCTCTTCTGCTACATCCTGCTTTTGTGCAAGGTAAATCAGTTCTTGCTCAAGGCGTGACTCATCAATATTTGTTGTTAAATCTTCAAGTTTTTGTACTAACTTTTCACGTTGCCATTTAGTAATTTCTGGCATGTGTGCTTCAACGATATTAACTTGTTCTAAAATGGCGGTTAATCGTGTAGCTATCATTTCTTCAAGGTTTGCACCTTCATCACCACGTGCAGATTTAAAGTCTTCAATTACTTGGTCAAGGCCAGTAATGAGTGCCGTATTTACACTATCCATATCAATTTCTTGCGCTTCCATAACGCCAGGCCAACGTAAAATATCAACAGGATTAATATCACCATTGCTTTGTTGTTGTACCCACTTAGCACTATTAATTAGCTGCTCAGCAAGAGATTGATTAATTGATAATTCACCAACATGTGCAGGGTTTGCTACAAATTTTAAGAAAACTTCGACCTTACCACGCTGTAAGTGCTTACGCAGACGCTCGCGTATAACGGGCTCCATGCCACGAAATTGCTCTGGTGCACGAATAAAGGTTTCAAGATAACGTTGGTTCACTGAGCGAACTTCCCACGTGCCAGTGCCCCATTCGCCTTTTATTTCGCGACGCGCATAAGCTGTCATACTGTGGATCATGGATGTTTTCCTACATTTTTAAATACAATATTACGATTATTATACCGTAACACTGCCCAAGCTCTAAAGAAAATTTAACACTGCTGAGTGTTTTTTAAACACACTTTAATATAAATCAACATGGCATCTGTATTCACATCAACATATAATGTGGCAAATTCAGAATTAAGGGGATCGTCAATGCGTCCAAGCGAAAGAACACCTAATCAAATTAGACCGGTTACGTTTACACGTAACTACACTCTGCATGCTGAAGGTTCAGTATTGGTAGAGTTTGGCAACACTAAGGTACTTTGTACTGCGACAGTTGAGGCTGGCGTACCACGCTTTATGAAAGGCCAAGGTAAAGGTTGGGTAAACGCAGAATATGGCATGTTACCGCGCGCAACACACACACGTAATAGTCGTGAAGCAACGCGAGGTAAACAAGGCGGTCGTACAATGGAAATTCAACGTCTGATTGCTCGCTCTTTACGTGCAGCAATCGATCTAAAAGCACTCGGTGAAAACACAATTACTATTGATTGTGATGTAATCCAAGCTGATGGTGGTACACGTACAGCGTCTATCAGCGGTGCATGCGTTGCGCTAGTTGATGCACTAACGTATATGCGTGCAAAAGGGATGATTAACTCAAACCCACTTAAACATATGATCGCTGCTATTTCTGTTGGTATATATAAAGGCCAAGCGATTAGCGATTTAGAATACCTAGAAGATTCTGACGCTGAAACTGACATGAATGTAATTTTAACTGAAACCGGTAAAATTATTGAGGTACAAGGAACCGCTGAGGGTGAACCTTTCTCGTTTGACGAACTTGATGAGCTACTTACACTCGCTAAGCATTCAATTCGTGAAATTATTGATGTACAAAAGCAAGCACTAGCATAAATAGGTAACTGGCAATGAAAGAATATCAAAAAGAGTTTATTGAGTTTGCTTTAGAAAAGCAGGTATTAAAGTTTGGCGAGTTTACTTTAAAGTCTGGCCGTACTAGCCCTTACTTCTTTAATGCGGGCTTGTTTAATACAGGTCGTGACTTAGCGCGCTTAGGTCGCTTTTATGCAGCGGCACTTGAAGATGCAGCAATTGAATATGATGTACTATTTGGTCCTGCTTATAAAGGTATTCCAATTGCAACAACAACCGCAGTTGCGTTAGCTGATCATTATAATAAAGATGTACCTTATTGTTTTAACCGTAAAGAGAAAAAAGCACACGGTGAAGGTGGTAGCTTAGTTGGATCTGAGCTTAAAGGTAAGATCATGTTAGTTGATGATGTGATCACTGCCGGTACAGCTATTCGCGAGTCAATGGAAATTATTGCGGATAATGGCGCAGATTTAAGTGGTGTTTTAATTGCACTTGATCGTCAAGAAAAAGGTAAAGCAGAGCTTTCTGCTATACAAGAAGTAGAGCGTGACTTTAATACTCAAGTTACTTCAATCGTTAAATTGGCTGATTTAATTAGTTACCTAGAGCTCCAAGGAACTATGGATGAGCATTTAGCCGCGGTAAAAGCTTACCGGGATCAATACGGTGTAGCATAAATAGTAGCCTCGCAAATGCGGGGCTTTATTTTGCCTAAAATAGAGCAACAGTAACTCCTACTTATATTAAGGCTTTGCTAATACACATAAACAAAAGCCACCTTCAGGTAGGCACTATTAATAGCCGTGATTTTATTAATACTGTGGTATCACTCTTACCTACTTCAATTCACCGTAGTAACATTAACAGTATGCTAGCTGCAGCGTATTATTTTGCGAGCTTTGTCATATATAGGATCGATTCGCGTAGATTATTGCTAGTGATCATTATGATCATCTTAGTTGCGAGTGTTTTAATAGAGCTTATTCAAGTAGATATAACGGTTAAAAGCTTAAGTTACGTGTTTATTGTTAATAAATTGATAGTTATGTTGTGTTTTTAGCACCTATCGTTCAAATATCCAACGAACAGTCATTTATTTCAAGTTTTCTGCAAAAAAGGGTTGATCTGTTTTCGGATCTCCCTATAATGCGACCCCACTGAGACGGCAGAGCGCAACGCATAGCGAGGCACGAGCTACTCAGTGAGTCGAGTAAAACTTAGTTCTGAAAACTTTTAAGTTTAACAAAATTAAGTGTTGACAAAAAAATAGGAAAGCGTAATATGCGCAGCCCTAGCGAGATAAAGTTTAACGCTTTAATCGCAACGTTCTTTAACAATATAAAGCAATCATCTGTGTGGGCACTCGTACAGATTGAGTTCTAACAGCCAAGCTTAGTTTACTAAGTGAGGCAAACAAATTTAGAGTCTCAATTGAAACTGAGTGACCAACAGCAATAAATTTATTTATTGCAGCACAGTCAATTCAATATCGAAAGATATTAAATAAATTCAGAATTCATTGAGCTGTCGAAAGACATAAAACTTTTTAATTGAAGAGTTTGATCATGGCTCAGATTGAACGCTGGC
>Ga0209634_1000121_pt1 | contig 61400 bp, 50 predicted proteins | sample LinPmetageLP40_FD_184043 | JGI IMG/M metagenome (GOLD analysis project Ga0209634, IMG submission 184043) | Marine viral communities from the Pacific Ocean - LP-40 (SPAdes) (version 2) | ecosystem: Environmental > Aquatic > Marine > Oceanic | place: Pacific Ocean | collected 2010-08-26
CAGGATTATATTATAGCCCAACAAGAGAACCATCAACTACCTCAGAAGGTAAAAATGTATCAGCAATTAAAGTAGATACACTACATGAAATAACTAAAGCGATGCAACCATATTTTTGGTATGTATTAGATTTTATTGAAGACATGAAAAAAGTATTCCCATCACTTAAAGATGATTGGGGTATTTATGTGCCTGAAGTAAAATACCTTTCTCCTGAGCCACTTGTCGATTATACTAATTTAGCTCTCACCAAGTATCCCAACGTACACTTTGTTGGCGATGCATTATCAGCTAGGGGTATAACGGTAAGTGGTGCACAAGGGACTTATGTTGCAGAATATATTTTGGATAACTAAAATAAATTTCGTATATTTACAATAAACAATATTATGGCTAAAATACAAAAAACACCGTTTCCACAAAGTAAAAAATTAAAAAAAGTAGATGGAACCCTTGCTTATATATGGGATGGTAAATTACATAATTGGGAAGGATATGCTTTAATTCCTGAAGGAAATGAAAGAAAAGGAGAATATTATTTATATGGTATAAAGAAAACAAAGGGTGAATGGAATGAAGCAAGACAACAAAGAGAAGGATTGCCTTATTATAAAAATCAATCAATGAAATCTAAACTATCAGATTATAGAAATTAAATTATGAAAATAGGTCTATGTGGTACAATGAGTGTAGGTAAAACTACATTAGTTAAAGCTTTAAAAGAAACAAAGCAATTTAAAAATTATAATTTTGCTACTGAACGTAGTAAATATTTAAGTGATTTAGGAATTCCTTTAAATACAGATTCAACATTAAAGGGTCAAACTGTATTTTTAGCTGAGCGATGTGCTGAATTAATACAAACTGATATTATTACGGATAGAACAGTACTTGATGTTATGGCATTTACTTTAAATGCAAAATCAATACCTTATCAAGATAAAGATGCATTTATAGAGTACGCTAGTGAATTTATTAGAGATTATGACTACATATTTTATATATCTCCCCATGGAATAGAAATTGAAGATAATGGTGTTCGTGAAACAGATGAACATTATAGAGATTTAATTGATTTTACTATTACAACATTAATTAAAAGACATGGTCATAAAGCAGGTAAAGTAGAAAAAATATCTGGATCTACAGAGGAACGTATTCAACAAATATTAAATGTTACAGGCCTTTAATATATTTATAATAAAACCCTTATTATAATGAAAAAATCTGAATTAAAAAATTACATCAGAGAAAATATTATCTCCACATTATCTGAAGATACTGATGCAGAAATTGCTAAAACAAAAGAATTAACTGCAGCAATCAAAGATTTAGAAGCAGCTAAAAAAGAAGCTAATATAGAAGAAGATTTAGATGTAGGACATCAAGATAATGAACCTCATATGCTTAAAAAAGAATTAGCTAGGGCGGGCCAAATGATTCAAATGCTTTATAGAGCAATAGATAAATATGAGGGTCAAGGTGAAGTAGATTTCCCACAATGGTGGCAAGCTAAAATTATTAAAGCAAATGCTATGTTAGATAGTGCTTTCGATTATTTAGATGGAGAAGAAATGGTAGCTAAAATTGATGATGTAATTGATGATATGGAATCAGTTAAAATAGATGTTGTTGATGTTGTTAATGAAAAAGAAGATTTTGATAAAAGAAAAGAAGCAGAAAAAGCTATTAGACAAACTCTAAAAGATGAAGGTGGAGCAGCTGGGTTAGAACCTTTAGTTAATGCGGTAAAAAAGTTTGGGTTTAGTAAAGATGAATTAACTTCATTGCTTAAAAAAATAGTTAAAGTTAAAAAACACCAACATGGAGATTATATTTTAACTCCTATTAGTGAAAATGAAGATAAAGAACCATCTGATGCTGAAATTAAAAAAAATAAAAGTTTAGCTAAAGCAGCTGAAGAATTAGCTTTAATACAAAAAGATATGAAGTCATTAGCTAAAAAATATTCTAAAGCTAAGGGACAAGAAAAAGAAGATTTATTAAATAAATTAAAATCTAAAACTAAATTAAAAAAAGAGTTAGAAAGTATTATAGATAAATAGATATGAAATTTAACGAAAGGTTTTTGTATTCATTAAAGATTGTTATTTTATTAGTCATTATAGCTTGGCTGTTATTTTCTAATAAAGAAGATTATACTGAAGATTATAATGCTAAAATAGTAGCATTAGAACAAAAAGTCGATTCGTTGCATCATATAAATGACGAATTGACTTTTAAAATTGATACATTAAATAGTCAAGTATCAAAATTAGATCAACAAATTGGTTTAAAAGATAATAAAATAAAAACTTTAAAATGGAAAGTAAATGAAAAAGTTAATGCCGTTGATTCTTTTGATGATAATGAGCTTGAAAGGTTTTTCACAGAACGTTACAGACAGTACATCGATTCAACTGAAAAAACCAATAGCAAAATTAGTAATTAAAGATTTAATTACTGGTGATGGATTAAAAGAAGAATTAACACTTAGTATAAGTAAAATAGGGTTATTAGAACAAAAAGTTGTTTTAAAAGATAGTATTATAAAAAATTTAAATTTTCAAGTAGGAAATTTTGAATCTATAATGTTAACAAAAACAGACCAATTATCTTTATCTCAAGAATTATCAAAAAGACTCCAAACTGATTTAAAAAAACAAAAATTAAAAACTAAACTTATGGGTGGAGCAGGTATAGTAGCAGTAATAGGAGTAGTACTTTTATTAAATTAATATATGTCAGATATAAAAAAGGTAATACGTCAAGAATATTTAAAATGCGCTAAGGACCCAGTGCATTTTATGCGTAAATATTGTTATATTCAACATCCACAACGTGGGCGTATACAGTTTAATCTATTTCCCTTCCAAGAAAAAGTATTAAAGTTATTCCAGGATAATCCTTATTCTATAGTATTAAAATCTAGACAATTAGGTTTATCTACCTTATCTGCAGGTTATTCTTTATGGATGATGACTTTTTCTAAAGATAAAAATATTCTTTGTATTGCAACAAAGCAAGAAACGGCTAAAAACATGGTTACAAAGGTAAAATTTATGTATGAAAATTTACCATCATGGTTAAAAGTAGATGCATCTGAAAATAATAAATTAAATCTTAGATTATCAAATGGTTCCCAAATCAAAGCTACATCAGCTTCAAGTGATGCTGGTAGATCAGAAGCGGTATCTTTACTGTTAATAGATGAGGCTGCTTTTATTGATAATATTGGAGAAATTTGGGCATCAGCACAACAAACTTTAGCAACTGGGGGTGGTTGTATAGCATTAAGTACACCTTATGGTACAGGAAATTGGTTTCATCAAACTTGGACAAGGGCAGAAGGAGGGGAAAATGATTTTTTACCTATCAAATTACCTTGGTATGTTCACCCTGAAAGAGATGATGTATGGAGAAAAAGACAGGATGAATTATTAGGTGATCCTAGAATGGCAGCACAAGAGTGTGATTGTGATTTTTCAACATCTGGTGATATTGTATTTTACCCTGAATATATTGAATATTATGAAAAAACATTTATAAAGGACCCCTTAGAAAGAAGAGGTGCTGATCAAAATTTATGGGTTTGGGAATCACCGGATTATACAAGAAATTATATAGTAGTAGCGGACGTTGCCCGAGGTGATGGTAAAGATTATTCGGCTTGCCATGTTATTGATATTGAAAATAACGTACAGGTAGCTGAATATAAAGGACAGATTGGTACTAAAGAATATGGACATTTATTAGTTGGATTAGCTACTGAATATAATGAGGCATTATTAGTTGTTGAAAATGCAAATATAGGTTGGGCTACCCTTCAAGTTTGTATTGATAGAGCTTATACTAATTTATATTATTCAAATAAAACAGAAACAACAAATGCCAATTCTTATTTTGAAAAATACATGGATACTAGTAAAATGATCCCAGGTTTTACTATGTCTTCTAGAACTAGACCAATGGTAATAGGTAAATTTCAAGAATATTTAAGTGATAAAGGTGTAACATTTCAATCTAAACGTTTATTAGAAGAGATGAGAACTTTTATTTGGAAAAATGGAAGACCAGAAGCTCAAGGTGGGTATAATGATGATTTAGTAATGGCGTTTGGTATCGCTATGTATATAAGAGATACAGCATTAAAATTTAGACAAAGAGGTATTGATATAACAAAAAATGCCTTAAGTAATATGTCTGTAAATAGAACTCCTTATCAAGGAGGTTATGGGGGAGCAGCAAATGTTAAAAACCCATATGAACAAAACTTTGGAGATGGTAAAGAAGACATTAGATGGCTCTTTTAAATCATATTTATAATAATAACAATTAATTATGGCTAATAAAAGCGTATTTTCAAGATTAAAAAGATTATTTTCTACTGACGTAATAATAAGAAATGTTGGTGGTAATCAAGTAAAGGTAATAGACAGTGGTAAAATTCAATCTACGGGTGAAATAGAAACTAATTCATTAGTAGATAGATATAATAGAATTTATTCTACTTCCCCTACTTCATTATATGGGGCTCAGTTCAATATGAATTACCAATACTTAAGACCTCAATTATACTCAGAATATGATTTAATGGATCAGGATGCTATTATAGCCTCAGCTTTGGATATATTAGCTGATGAATCTACTCTTAAAAATGATATGGGAGAAGTACTTCAAATTAGAAGTGCTAATGAAGATATACAAAAAATATTATATAATTTATTTTATGATGTTTTAAATATTGAATTTAATCTTTGGATGTGGATACGTCAAATGTGTAAATATGGTGATTTTTTCTTAAAGTTAGAAATAGCAGAAAAATTTGGTGTTTATAATGTTATCCCTTACACAGCTTACCATATTGAAAGACAAGAAGCATATAACCCAGATAATATATCAGAGATTAGATATAGGTATTCCCCAGATGGTATGGATAATATAAGTTCAGGTATGTATCCTGTACCTGGTTACGCATCAGGTAATATGGAAAATGAACCAGGTATTTTCTTTGATAATTATGAAATGGCTCATTTTAGATTAATTTCTGATGTTAACTACCTTCCTTATGGTAGATCATATATTGAACCTGCTCGTAAATTATATAAACAGTATGTATTAATGGAAGACGCAATGTTAATCCATAGAATTGCTCGTGCACCTGAAAAGCGTATTTTTTATATGAATGTTGGTTCTATTCCTCCTAATGAAATAGAAACTTTTATGCAAAAAACTATTTCACAATTAAAAAGAACACCATTCCAAGATAATAATACAGGTGAATATAATTTAAAATATAACATGCAAAATATGTTAGAAGATTTTTATATTCCAATTAGAGGTAATGATGCAACTACAAAAATAGAAACTACTCCTGGACTACAGTATGATGGTATCCAAGATGTGGAATATTTAAGAGGTAAATTATTTGCTGCTCTTAAAATACCTAAAGCCTTTTTAGGGTATGAAGAGGGAGTAGAAGGTAAAGCTACATTAGCAGCTCAAGATATTAGATTTGCTCGTACAATTGAAAGAATACAAAGAATTATGCTATCTGAATTAAATAAAATAGCATTAGTTCATTTATATACTCAAGGCTATACTGACGAAACTCTAACTAATTTTACATTACAGATGTCTAGTCCATCTATTGTATTAGAACAAGAAAAAATTGAATTACTAAAATCAAAAACAGAGTTAGCACAACAAATGATAGACCAAGGTTTAGTACCATCTGATTGGATTTATGACAATGTTTATCACTTTAGTGAAGATCAATATGATGAGTATAGAGATTTAGTACAAGAAGATGCTAAACGTAAATTTAGGTTAGCACAAATAGAAGCAGAAGGTAATGACCCAATAGAATCCGGAAAGTCATATGGTACTCCACATGATTTAGCCTCACTTTATGGTAAGGGCAGAATGTATACAGACCCAGGTAATGTTCCTGAACCGGATAAATATGCTGCTGATGATCCTAAATTAGGAAGACCAAAAGTTTCTAACACAAAACGCAATACTCAAGATGATAATTTTGGTAAAGATAGATTAGGAGTTAAACGTATGAAAGGTACAGATAATAATGATTCTGATTCTATTAGACCTAAATTTAATGGAGGAAGCGCGTTAGCTCTTGAAAGTGCAAAATCAACTTTTTTAAAAAATAAAGATATATTTAAAAAATTAGACGGTAAAAAATTAATATTTGAAAAAGATAAAGACACTTCTTCGTTATTAGATGAAAAACAATTAAAGAAGTAAGAATCTTTTAATATTTATAAATAAATATATTTTTGATGAAAATAAAACACTCAAAGTACAAAAATACAGGCATATTATTTGAACTGTTAGTACGACAAATAACTGCAGATACTTTAAAAGGTGTAGATTCCCCAGCAATTGATATTTTAAAAGAATATTTTGTAAAAACTTCTTTAGGTCGTGAATATAAATTATATGAATCTGTATTAAAATCTAAAGTTATTAGTGAAGGAAGGGCAAATTCTGTAATTAGTACAATTTTAGATAATTCAAAGAAATTTAGTAGAACTTCTTTAAGAAAACAAAAATACAATTTAATTAATGAAATAAAAAACTATTATAATTTAGATGTATTTTTTGGTGCTAAAATAAACGATTATAAAGAATTAGCAGCAGTATACACTTTAATAGAAGGATACAACTCAGAATCAATATCTAATACCCAACAATTAGTTAATAACAAAATTACTTTACTTGAATTTTTAACAAAACAAGAATTAAAGCAAGAAACTAAAAAAACAGTATTAGAAGAATTTTCTACATTTGATAAAGATACAAGAATTTTAACGTATAGAGTACTTTTAGAAAAATTTAATGATAAGTATAAAGATTTATCTCTTAAACAAAAAGAAGTACTTAAAGAATTTATTAATTCTGTTGATTCAACTCCGGGATTAAGAAATTTTTATAATATAAAAATAAATGAGTTAAAATCTTCATTAAATAAAGAATCAAAAAATATAAAAGATAAAGCTACAAAAATTAAAATAATCGAAGTAGCAAAATTATTAACAGAATTAAGCAAAACTGATAAAATCGGTAATGAAAATTTAGTTGATTTGTTGCAATATTATGAATTAATTCAAGAAATCAAAATAGCAAATGGCTCACAAATATAAAATTAAAGAAGCTCCGGCTCCTAATTTAGCAAAACAGGGTAATTATAAAATTGGTGATGTAACTTATTCTAAAGATGGCGATACTAGATTTACAGTCCAGGATGTTGATAAACAAACTGGTAGAGTATCTTGGAAAATAACTAACTTACCTAATTTTGATAAGTTATTTGATGATATTAATGATGCAGCTGAAACAGCTAAAGGTGTTTATACTAAAGTAAAAGATGATGAAAAATTTAGAGAGTTTTATGAAGAGTTAAAACAAACTAGAAACAAAATAAGAACTCATCTTCGTAATGAATACCCAGAAGATTATAAAAGAATGACTATGGAAGGGGAAGTTAATGAATCTGATATAGATGAAGTATCTATGTCGGGTGCTGCAGGTGCTTATAATACACCTTATGCTTTTGTAAGAAAAAAATTACAACCTGGTAAAAAGAAAAAAAAGAAAAAATCCAAGTATAAAATGAAAATGCCATCTGGTATGGTAAGTTCTTTAGGTTATACAATGACCGAAAGAATTGATTATGATGAAGCTTTAACATTAAGAGGTATGTTAGCAGATCTTAAAAAAGAAAGGAAGCAGTTATTTAGGGACATGGAGCAAGAAGCTGAACCAGAAGGTGGACCAATTGCAGACAGATATGGTGATGAATTAAATAAATTAGAAGATCGTTTATATAAAGTTCAAAAACAATTGAACGATTATGATATGAATGAATCTACTAGACAAGATTTAGGAATGAATTCATCTATATCTAAACGTAGAGCTAAAGCAGAATTAAAGAATCCTGGAAATGATGGATCCAAAGTGTATGGTTTAGATAAAGACGGTAAAAGAGTTCATATTAAAAGTATCAACGATATAGATAAGTTTAATAAGTTTGAAATAGATGCTGATAGTGTAAATGAACAAGAATTATCATTAGATGACAAAGCTAAACTGTATTTTATGGGTTTAGTTAGAAAGGGTGAAATAGATACATTACCTGAAAATCCTAAAGCAGCTTACATTAAGATGGTGATAGATAAAGCCGACCCATCAACTATGCACGATGATCCAGGTGATATAAGAATAGATCATGACTATTATTTAGAAGAAAGTCATACAGATGAAAAAATAGCAGATCCTGGAGCAACTTTAGGCCCGGGCCCAAAAGCAGGTCCTGATGGAGTTACTGATAATGCATACACAAAACAATTTAAGTATAAATTAGTTCCCAAAAATAAAGATGGAACTTATGTACAAAAGGGCTCAGGAATGATAGTTAAAAAATTATTTTAATACGTATAACTATATGTTAGTAACTGAGCAAGAAGATAAACTTGAAAAATTTCAAGAAGACCGAATAAAAGCTTTTGACAAGATTGAAGAAAGATTAAAAAGCTTAATTAAGCCATTAAGACAGGCAAAAATTGAAACAATAAAATATTATAGGGATAAAGAACCTAAAAGTTATTCTGTAGTATATGGCACAGATTTAATTAACGATTATATAAACGATATAGAAACATTATTAAAATAAGATTGATATGAATAAGTCATCAGACCAAATTTTTGAGAACGTAAAAAACACCCTACTTAAGGAAGAATTAGGTGGTGTAGTTTCATTACAACCCTTAGTAAAATTAACATCAGAAGATTTCAACCCAAATAAACAAGCTTGGGAAAGTAAATTTGAAAACTTTTTAGCAGAAAACGGCTCATTAGAACCAATTGTAAATACTGAAATAAAGTATAATACAAAAGAGGGCGATGAAAAAATTAAAAGTAAAGATACAAAATTTGAAATGGACAATAAATTAGCGGGTTCATATAAAGTATCTAATGAAGTTGAAAATATTGCATCCCACAATTATGATTATTCACCTTCTGTGGATAATGTTAATAATGTAAATGCACAAGAAGTACTCACTGGTATCCAATGTGAGATTAATTATAATAAGGAATTAACTTTAGATGAAGCTAAAGAATTAGCAGTTAAAAATTTATCTAAAGATCCTTTACATTATGTAAAAGAAGGTCAGTTTGGTGTTAAAGGTTTAGGTTATTCTGAGGCAATGTTAAATACTAAGGAAAATGATGGTGAAACTTATGGTGGAAGTGGTTTTAGTGAAAAATTAAAAGATAGTGATAATGCTATGAAAGTAGTTAAGGAAGATAAAGAATGTTGTTCAAAAGAACAAATTAATGAAGTATTTGGACAAGTAGTAACAACAGGTAATCCAAATTCATTAGCAGCTATGTCAGGTGAGGTAATTAGAAACATGATGGCTGAAAAAGAAGAAAAAGATTTACCAATGGATGAAGCGGAAGATGAAGGAACTGCTGTATCATATTCTGATACTTATGCTACTATGGAAGCTGAAAAAAGACCTGATTATGCAGATGTAGATGGTGATGGAGATGAAAAAGAATCAATGGAAAAAGCTTTGAAAGATAAAAAGAAAAAACCTAAAAAAGAATCAATTGATTCTAAATTATCTGAAATAGGAAAAGCAGGTGATATTACAAAAATGGAAGCTCAATTAGAATTTTTAAATAATCATATCGATGAAAAAATTAATAGAGTAAGTTCAATATCTGAAGATGAAAATTTATCTGAATTAATTGATAAGAAAAAAATGAAAGACATGCAAAGAGAAATTAAGCTTTTAGAAAAAAGAAAAGGCAAGATGGAAAAAATGTATGAAAAAATGTGTGGTAAAAAATACAAAAGATCTGAAATGGTAGATGAAATGAATGATCAAAGCGTATTTGACTTTGCAAACCCAACAGGAGGAGAAACTCTTGATCCATACCCAAGAAAAGTAGGCCAGGCAACGGGTAAAAGTTATTTAAACAGACCATCAGGACCTGCTAAAAATCCTAAATAATGAGTAAAAAACTCTTAATAGAAACTCATACTATTAAGATTTCCCCTTCTCAATTAACTGAAAACGTTAATGCAGATAATGGAAATTTAATGGTAGAGGGTATTTTAGCTACGGCTGAAGTAAAAAATGGTAATGGTCGTTATTATTCAAAAGCTTTATGGAATAGAGAAATGGACAAATATAATGAACTTATTGAACAAAGACGTTCAATGGGGGAACTAGACCATCCAGAATCTACTGTTATAAATTTAAAAAATGTATCACATTTAATTACTGAGTATTTTTGGGATAAAGATAATGTAATTGGTAAAATAGAAGTATTACCAACTCCCTCAGGTAATATATTAAAAGAACTTATTAAGAATGGTATTACAGTAGGTGTATCATCTCGTGGTATGGGTTCTTTAGAGGATAAAGGTGGTGTAATGGAAGTACAAGATGACTTCGAATTATTATGTTGGGATTTTGTTTCAACACCCTCAAATCCAGGTTCTTATATGCATACCTTAAATGAAGGTAAAAATGCAGTTACATATGATTATACTAATGTAAATAAAGTAATACACGAAATCCTTTGTTCTAAAGGAAATTGTACTATTTTTTAATTTTTTCGAAATAAACATATACGTATAACCGTAATACACCATTTTTTATATGGTGTTAAATAAAAAAATATTTCCTATTACGATTCTTAATAATCGTATTTCACAAAAAAAATTTTGAGATTATGTCTAACAACAGAGATTTGTTAAAAGAAGCAATTGCTGATGCTAAAGCCGTTAAGGAAACAGCTATCGCAAATGCTAAACTCGCTCTTGAGGAAGCTTTCACTCCACATTTAAAATCAATGCTTTCAGCAAAATTAGAAGAAATGGACAAAGAAGACGTCGACGAAGGATACGGTAAAAAGTATGAAGAAGACGACGTTAAAGAAGAAATGGATTCTAAAGATGATATGAAAGAAGAGAAAGAAGATATGGATGAAGCTAAAGAAGAGCTTGATGAAATTAACCTTGATGAATTGTTAGCCGAACTTGATGAAGAAATGTCAGATTCCGAAAAAGAAAAAGTCGACAGAGAAGTTGATGCTGTCAGAGATGATTTAGACCAAATATCTAAACTAGCTAAAGATGCTGGTGAAGATGCTAAAGATATCAAAGACAAAATTGATGAAACTGAAGATAAAGAGGACGTCAAAGAAGATGCCAGAACAGATGCCGAAGAAGAAGGCTACAAAGATGGTATGAAGGACGAAAAGGAAGATATGGATGACGAAGATATCGATCTAGAAGATATGTCTGAAGATGACCTGAAAGGGTTTATCGAAGATGTTATTAAAGATATGGTATCAGATGGAACTATCGAAGCAGGCGGAGAATTCGAAGAGGAAGATATGGAAATGATGGATGTGGAAGATGTTGAAGATGTGGATGTTGATATAGAAATCGACGAAGCAAAAGACATGGACAAAGGCGAAAAAGGTGTTGGAAACGAGGATGGAGACAGAGATGACTCTAGAATTGAAAAAGAGACCGAAAAAATGAGATTCAAAGAAGCAATGGATGAAATCCAGGAGCTTAAAAAAGAATTGAATGAAGTAAACCTTTTAAATGCTAAACTACTTTACACAAACAAAATTTTCAAATCTAAAAATTTATCTGAAGGTAAAAAAGTCAAAGTGCTTAAGGCATTTGACAAAGCGTCTTCAGTAAAAGAAGCTAAAGTTATTTTTGAAACATTAAACGAAGGTTTAATATCAAAATCAGCAGTTAAGACAAGACCACAAGGTAGTGCTTCTAAAGCTACTGGAACAATAACTGAAGCTAAAAAACAACCAATAATTGAATCAAACGATGTTTACAACAGAATGCGTAAACTAGCTGGTTTAATTTAAAAAAATCAATTAATAACCCTAAAAACAGAAAACAATGAGTTTAAATTCTCTTTTAGAAAGTGCAAACCCTTACCAATCACTACAGAGTGATGCTGCTAAATTAGCTGGTAAATGGGAAAAAACAGGTTTATTAGAAGGTTTAGGAGGTTCCCACAAAAATAATATGGGAATTATTCTTGAAAACCAAGCTAAACAACTTGTAGTTGAGCAAAGCTCAACAGGTGGAGGTGCGTCTTCTACTGGTACATTTCAGTCACAAACAGGTGTGAATGTAGGTGGTCAGTGGGCAGGTGTTGCTTTACCATTGGTACGTAAAGTTTTTGGACAGATAGCTGCCCAAGAATTCGTATCAGTACAACCAATGAACTTACCTTCAGGACTAGTGTTTTATCTAGATTTCCAATATGGAAGTGCTAAAACACCTTTCGGTGCTGGTGGTTCATTATATGGTAACAAAGATGCTAACAATAATCCATTTGGTAACACAAATGAAGGTGGATTATACGGTTCAGGTAGATTTGGTTACTCAATTCAAAATACTCAATCAAAAGTAACTTTAGTTGCGGGAGATTGGGCTACTGCGACTTGGGACCAATTAAACTTTAACAGTACATATTCAGCTTCTTCTGCAGCAAGTCATTTTTATGCTATTGCAGTACCAACTTCTTCATTAGCTTTTGCTGATGTACAAGGAGTTAAAGGATTTAACGTCTTTACTGGTTCATTAACAGCTGCTGTAATTACAGGATCTGATGGAACAGTACCAGGTGTTCAATTATCTGAATTTACTGCATATTCACAAGGTGGTGACATTACATTTGTTGCTACTAAATCGGCCTTTGCTACTAATGGTACTGGTTCAATTTGGGTGAATTACCAACTTCAACCAACTGATAAATTCAGAGGTGATTTCGAAGCTGGAAATGCAAAACCAAATTCTTACAATAACAGTGATGACTGTTGCCCAGAGCAAGTTATTCCAGAAATCAACATTCAGATGCAATCATCTGCAATCGTTGCTAAAACTAGAAAACTTAAAGCTGTATGGACTCCAGAATTTGCTCAAGATCTTAACGCTTACCACGCTCTAGATGCTGAAGCTGAATTAACTTCAATCTTAAGTGAGTATATTTCATTAGAAATAGACTTAGAAATCTTAAGTATGTTAATTGAGTCTGCTGCTGCTGGAACAGAAAACTGGTCAGCTGTAAACAACCAGTCAGTTACTGGAACTGGTGCTAACATAGCATTAGGAGATCTTGGATTTTATAATTCACAAGGACAATGGTTCCAAACATTAGGAACTAAAATCCAAAAACTAAGTAATATTATTCACCAGAAAACACTGAGAGGTGGAGCTAACTTTATGGTAGTTTCTCCAACAGTTGCAACTATTCTAGAATCAATTCCAGGATTTGCTGCTAATTCTGATGGTGATGCTGCTAAAATGACATATGCATTTGGTGTACAAAAAGTTGGTGCTCTAAATGACCGTCAGAAAGTTTACAAAAATCCTTATATGACTGCTAACCAAATCCTTTTAGGATATAGAGGTTCTCAGTTCTTAGAAAGTGGTGCTGTATTTGCTCCATATATTCCGTTAATCATGACTCCACTAGTATACGATCCAGATACGTTCGTACCTAGAAAAGGTCTATTAACTAGATATGCTAAGAAAATGGTAAGACCAGAATTTTATGGTTTAATCAACGTAGCAGGATTAAATACTTTATAGTAGTATTTACTTTTCTTAATAAAATAACCCGGCTTTTTGCCGGGTTTTTTTATCCTTATCTCCTTATATTTATATTTAATTTTATATGTATATTTACGTATTTACTCAATTTAATAATAATAGTAATATTACCCCCTGAAGATAATTATATTCCAAGAAAATACATAAAATATTTTTAATTAATATTTATAATTATAACAATTCATTTCATATTTATAATAAAAAAGAATTATGGCATTGTGTACTACAACAGGTTCATTAGATGTTTTTATACGTGAAAGCATAACTTTACCAAATGGCAATGAAGAAGTTGCTACAAATAATATAAAAATAGCTAATGTAAACCAATTAGTAAGAAGAATAGATACAATATCTGCAAATTGGGAGGGAACAGGAGTTGAAATTTTAAGATTTGTTGATAATGAAGCTTCTCAAGTAGCTGGTTCATTTGTAAGAGATACTGTTAAATATTTAAGATTTACCAATTTAGATTGTACTAATTACGTATCTATTTATTTAATCCAAGATAGCCCAGATGCTCAATCTCCTAATACAGGTAATGTGGGATCAGGAGATGAAGGTGTATTTAGGTTAGATGCAGGAAAATCAATGATGTTATCTAATGCTCAATTTGAAAGTAGTAATTATTATGATTATGTAGTAGATGGGTATGTTGATATACAGTATTATTCATCATTTTCATCGCTTTATAGTATAAAAGCAAAAGCAAATAACGCAGACGTTAGAATAGAGTATCTTGTAGGCTCTTCTTAATATTTATAATAAAATTAAATTAAATAAAAATGGCATTAACATTTAGAACAGGTTCCGGAGGGAAAGGATCAGCTTTAACAATAGACGAATTAGATAATAATTTTAGATTTTTTACTGGGTCACACGATGTATCTGGATCATTTACAGTTTCGGGTAGTGTAACAATAACAGGCTCTTTAGTTATAAGTGCTAGTGGTGATAGTTCAATTAGATGGGAAAATTTATCCACATCAGAACCTTTAGTAACTGGTTCACTTTGGATATCAGGTAGTGGGGATGGATCCGCAAGTGGTTCTGGATATTTAATGATATTTAACCCATAATAAAAAGTAAATAAAATAAAAATTTAAGGCCTCAATTTGAGGTCTTTTTTTTCATATTTATAATAAAACTAGATTCTTATGAATATTCCAATTTATGATGGTAATCCCTTATGGAATCCAAATGCCACTGCTTTTGGCTTTTACAATAATGATATTGAATTTCAAGTTGATTGTTTAAAAGTAGCTAAATTTATAACTACAAGATTAGGGTACCCATTAATGGATGTTGAACTCCAATCAGGTTCTATTTATACTGCATTCGAAGAAGCTATAACTACTTATGGAAATGAGTTATATGCTTATCTTATTAGAGAAAATATACTAGATCTTACAGGTTTACCATATGCTGAATTAGATTTAAGTGAAACAATTATTTCACCAAATTTTGAAACTATAGTTAGAATGTCAGAACAATATGGTGAAGAAGCAGGTGTAGGAGGAAACGTTACTTGGTATAAAGGAAGTATACCCTTAACTTCTAGCGTTCAGGATTATGATTTAAAAGTATGGGCAAAAGATCAGGGTATAACGGGTAGTATAGAAATAAAAAGAGTATTTTATCAAACACCCGTTCCAGCATCAGCTAGGTATTTAGATCCTTTTGATGGGTTTGGTTTTGGTGGTGTTGCTGCAGCAGGTTTAATGGGACTAGGTGGATTTGGAGGAGCAGGTGGTTATTTAATGATGCCACTTAATTATGATATGCAAGTTATTCAAGCTATTGAATTAAATGAAATGGTTAGATTATCTAATTACAGTTTTGAAATACATAACAATGTAATTAGAATATTCCCAATACCAGGACCTTACGAAGTAAGTGGAGTAGGTGAGGATGAAGAAGATAATGGTTTTCACTGTGGAAATTTATGGTTTGAGTATATTAAAAGAAATGATAGAATAAGTAGCAGTATTCAATGTGCAGAAGGTTTAATTAGTAATGTTTCAAATATTCCTTATCAAAACCCTACTTATGCATTAATTAACTCAGTAGGTAGACAATGGATTTTTGAATATACATTAGCATTATGTAAAGAAATTTTAGGGTATGTTAGGGGTAAATATAGTACAGTACCTATTCCTAATGCTGATATGACATTAAATCAAGCTGATCTTTTAGCAGCAGCAACTGCTGAAAAAACAGCTTTATTAGAAAGATTAAGAGCATATTTTGATGAAACTTCAAGAGCTAAATTGTTAGAAAGAAAAGTTTTAGAAGCAGATGCAGTACTAAAAGAATTAGATCAAGTACCACGTGTAATTTATATAGGATAATATGGCAATGTTCGCAAGACAGAGAGATGTTTCTCTGGTAAGACATTTAAATAGAGAAGTTATGGGTAATGTTATTACTCAACAATGTGCTATCTATCAATTTAAATTAGAAGAAACCAAAGTAAATATTTATGGAGAAGCTGCTGATGAAAAATTTTATAATGGTCCCTTTTTATTTAATGTTTTAATAAGTAGACAAGACCAACAATACCCTGAAAATGAAGAAGGTATACAATTTGAACAATCAATTGATTTTTATTTCTTAAGAGATGATCTAGTTGACGCAAACGTAGTACCAGATGTAGGAGATATAATTTTATATCAAGAGGGTTATTATGGAGTTCAAAGTACAGTTGGTAATCAATATTGGAGTGGTAAAAACCCAGATTATCCTAATAATAATTCAGATGGTACAGATAATCCGTTAAATCCAAATCTACAATTATTTGGAACAAATTTATCAATATTAGTATCAACATATTATATTTCAGCAGATAAACCTGCAATTTCACCTTATATAGAAAGATTTTAATGGCAAAGATTAGAAAACCTATACCAAAAACACAAAAAGAAATTAGTAGAGATTTACATTCTCCAACTGATGCACGATATGGTAATCCTAATATTACAGCACAAATTAATGAAAATGAAACAGGAATACCTTTTAATAGATCAGAAAAATTATCTTGGAAAGGTGATACAACAAAACCTTTTTCAATTGGTATTAAGGATATAGATGAAGCTGTATTTTTTTACTTTGAAAATGTTATTAAACCTTTTGTATACCAAAATGGAGAAAGAAGAGAAGTTCCGATAATTTATGGATCTCCTGAAAGATGGAAATCATATCAAAGAGATGGATATTATAGAGATAAAAAAGGATCAATAATGTTACCTATTATTGTTATTAAAAGAAATGTAATAACAAAAGATAGATCAGTATATAATAAACTTGATGCTAATGATCCTAATTTATATGCTAGTTTTCAAAGACCATATAATCCAAAAAATTTTTATAGCAATTTTGCAGCTATTAATAATAAAAAACCAGTAAAACAGATGTATGCTGTTGTTGTTCCTGATTTTGTAACTATAGAATATAGTTGTTTAATCCAAACTTATTATATGGAACAACTAAATAAAATAATAGAAGCTTGTGAATATGCTTCTGATGCTTATTGGGGTAATCCAGAAAGATTTAAATTTAGAGCTTTTATTGATTCCTTTACTACTGCAACAGAATTAACAACTGGTAGAGATAGATTAGTAAAAGGTAATTTTAATATTAGACTTAGGGGGTATATTGTACCAGATACAATACAAAAAGAAATGACATCATTAAACAAATATAACACTAAAGGCAAATTTATTGTTCAAATGGAAACAACAGCTAATGAAGAAATATTTGAAAGTAATGTAACAAAAACAAGAGATGGCAGAACTAGGCGCCAAAGGGAAGATAAAGGAAATTTATCTAATATTTCCGACGTGACGCGTGGTAGTGAATTAAAACAAAGTTAATATATGGCTAGTCAGAATAACGTAAGATTTGTAGATGCTTTAAAAGTTGGCGCTTATAATGTATTAGATGAAAGTGCTGGTTCAGATGGAAGCTCAGGGTCCTCTGGAACAAGTGGTTCTTCAGGATCTTCAGGTACTTCTGGAACATCTGGCGATTCAGGTAGTTCAGGCTCAAGTGGATCATCAGGTACATCCGGAACTTCTGGTATAGATGGTGCAGGCGGATCATCAGGTTCTTCAGGAACTAGTGGTTCTTCAGGTTCAAGTGGTACTTCAGGTACTTCTGGTTCTGATGGTGGCGGTGGTTCAAGTGGCTCTTCAGGAACTAGTGGTTCTTCTGGAACTTCTGGTATAGAAGGTTCATCAGGTTCTTCTGGAACAAGTGGTATTGATGGTACTTCTGGTAGTTCAGGTACAAGCGGGTCTTCAGGTTCATCAGGAACAAGTGGATCTTCAGGTTCAAGTGGTACTTCAGGTACTTCTGGTGATGATGGTGCAGATGGGTCTTCAGGTTCAAGTGGAACTTCGGGATCAAGTGGTTCAAGTGGAACTTCAGGTATAGATGGAACTTCAGGCTCTTCAGGAACAAGTGGTGTGGATGGTTCAAGTGGATCATCAGGAACAAGTGGTTCTAGTGGTACATCAGGTTCAAGTGGCTCTTCTGGTACAAGCGGTAGTTCTGGTTCAAGTGGCACATCCGGTTCAAGTGGCAGTTCAGGCACTTCTGGTATAGATGGTACAAGTGGTTCTTCAGGTACTTCTGGTACTTCAGGACAAGACGGTTCATTTGGTGGTGCTTCGTTTGATTATACTTTTGAAACAGATACTGATACATCAGATCCTGGTTCAGGAAAAGTAAAATTAAATAATTCTACTCAGCCTTCTGCAACAGCGGTATACATTAGTCAAACAGATGATGCTGGTAACAGTATAGAAGCATTCTTAGAAACAGTAAAAGCTTCAACAGGTGCCGTAAATGGTCACATAAGAATATCAGATAAATTTAATACAAATGATTTTGTTTTATTTGCAATTACAGATTTAACAGATAATGGGGATTGGTGGACATTAGCAGTAAGTAATGAAGCTTCAGGTGGAAGTGCATTTACTGATGGAGAAGATGTAATTTGTTCTTTTGTTGTAACAGGTGATTCTGGTTCAAGTGGATCTTCAGGTACTTCAGGTATAGACGGAACTTCTGGTTCAAGTGGAACATCAGGTATAGATGGTACAAGTGGCTCTTCTGGTACTTCAGGTGTAGATGGTTCAAGCGGATCATCAGGAACATCAGGTGATAGTGGTTCAAGTGGTTCATCTGGAACAAGTGGTAGTTCCGGTTCAAGTGGAACTTCAGGTATAGATGGAACTTCAGGATCTTCAGGAACAAGTGGAATAGACGGTACAAGTGGTTCATCAGGAACAAGTGGTATAGATGGAACTAGTGGTTCTTCAGGTACTTCAGGTACGAGTGGAGATTCAGGTTCTAGTGGTTCTTCAGGAACAAGTGGTAGCTCAGGTTCTTCAGGAACAAGTGGTATAGATGGAGCAGCAGGCTCAAGTGGTTCTTCAGGGACAAGTGGTATAGACGGTACAAGTGGCTCTTCTGGTACTTCTGGTATAGATGGTGCAGATGGTTCTTCTGGTTCAAGTGGTACTTCGGGTACCAGCGGAGATGATGGTTCAAGTGGAAGTTCTGGAACAAGTGGTTCTTCAGGTTCATCTGGAACTTCTGGTATAGATGGAGCAGCAGGCTCAAGTGGTAGCTCTGGAACTAGTGGAATAGATGGTACAAGTGGATCATCGGGAACAAGTGGTACAGATGGAGCAGGAGGTTCAAGTGGCTCTTCAGGAACTAGTGGTTCTTCAGGAACTTCAGGTTCAAGTGGAAGTTCTGGAACATCAGGTATAGATGGTTCAAGTGGATCATCAGGCACAAGTGGAAGTTCAGGAACAAGTGGCTCTTCAGGTTCTTCAGGAACTTCAGGAGTAGATGGAAATGATGGTTCAAGTGGATCTTCAGGTACTTCTGGTGATTCAGGCTCAAGTGGTAGTTCAGGTACTAGTGGCTCTTCAGGTTCAAGTGGAACTTCTGGTACAAGTGGTATAGACGGAACTTCTGGTTCATCTGGTACAAGTGGTATAGATGGAACTTCTGGTTCAAGCGGTACTTCTGGTATAGATGGAGCAGCAGGGTCTAGTGGCTCTTCAGGAACTTCAGGTGATGATGGTGCAGATGGTTCTTCTGGTTCTTCTGGAACAAGTGGTTCTTCAGGAACAAGTGGTTCTTCAGGGTCTTCAGGTACATCAGGTTCAAGTGGAAGCTCAGGTACTAGTGGAGATGAGGGTGCATCAGGTTCAAGTGGAAGTTCTGGTACATCAGGTATAGATGGAACTTCAGGTTCATCAGGAACTTCAGGAATAGATGGTGCAGCTGGTTCAAGTGGCTCATCAGGAACAAGTGGAACTTCTGGTGTAGATGGTTCAAGTGGGAGTTCTGGTACTAGTGGTTCAAGTGGATCTTCAGGTACTTCTGGTGATTCAGGCTCAAGTGGTAGTTCAGGTACAAGTGGTATAGATGGTACAAGCGGATCTTCAGGTACAAGTGGTACAGATGGATCAAGTGGTTCATCTGGAACAAGCGGATCTAGTGGTACATCAGGACAAGATGGTTCATTTGGAGGTGCAACATTTGATTATACTTTTGATATAGATACAACAACTTCAGATCCAGGTAGTGGAGATGTTAAAGTAAATAATTCGGATCAAAATACAGCAACTGCTGTTTATATAAGTCAAGAAGATGATGCTGGTAATAGTATAGAAGCATTTTTAGAAACAGTAAAAGCTTCAACAGGTGCTGTAAATGGTCACATAAGAATATCAAATAAATTTGATACAACTCAATTTATTCTTTGGGCAATTACAAATTTAACAGATAATGGAGCATGGTGGACATTAGCAGTTACACCTGAAGCAAGTTCAGCAACTTCACCTTTCACAAATGGAGAAGATGTACTTTGTTCATTTGTTGTAACAGGTGATTCTGGTTCTTCTGGTTCATCAGGAACAAGTGGTACATCGGGTTCAAGTGGAACTTCAGGTTCTAGTGGTTCATCTGGAACAAGTGGTTCATCAGGTACAAGTGGTGATGATGGAGCAGACGGTTCAAGCGGTTCTTCAGGAACAAGCGGTTCCTCAGGTTCATCAGGAACAAGTGGTGATTCTGGTTCAAGTGGCTCTTCAGGTACAAGTGGTATAGATGGAGCAGCAGGGTCAAGTGGGTCTTCAGGAACAAGTGGTATAGATGGTACAAGTGGTTCATCAGGTACTTCAGGTATAGACGGAGCAGCAGGATCAAGTGGTTCTTCTGGAACTTCAGGTGATGATGGAGCCGATGGTTCAAGTGGAAGTTCTGGAACAAGTGGTGATTCTGGCTCAAGTGGTTCATCTGGAACAAGTGGCTCAAGTGGTTCTTCTGGAACTTCAGGTGATGATGGAACAGATGGTTCAAGCGGATCTTCAGGTACTTCAGGTATAGATGGTACAAGTGGTTCTTCAGGTACTTCAGGTATAGATGGTACTAGTGGTTCATCAGGTACTTCAGGTATAGATGGTGCAGATGGTTCAAGCGGTAGTTCAGGAACTAGTGGTTCATCTGGTTCTAGTGGAACTTCAGGAATAGATGGTGCAGCAGGTTCTTCTGGTTCATCAGGAACAAGTGGAACTTCTGGTGTAGACGGTTCAAGCGGTTCTTCAGGAACAAGCGGTTCTTCAGGTTCATCAGGAACAAGTGGTATTGATGGAGCAGCAGGCTCAAGTGGTTCATCTGGTACATCTGGTATAGATGGAACTTCAGGTTCATCAGGTACAAGTGGAATAGATGGTACAAGTGGTTCATCAGGAACAAGTGGAACTTCGGGTGTAGATGGTTCAAGTGGTTCTTCTGGAACTTCAGGTTCTAGTGGTTCTTCAGGAACAAGTGGAACAAGTGGTGATTCAGGTTCAAGTGGATCATCAGGTACAAGTGGTACTTCAGGTGATGATGGTTCTTCAGGTTCATCTGGAACAAGTGGAGACTCAGGTTCAAGTGGTTCTTCAGGAACAAGTGGATCTTCAGGTTCGTCTGGTACTTCAGGTTCAAGTGGATCATCGGGTACTTCAGGAATAGATGGAACATCAGGATCTTCAGGAACAAGTGGTATAGATGGAACTTCTGGTTCAAGTGGTACATCAGGTTCAAGTGGAACTTCAGGTTCAAGTGGGTCATCAGGAACAAGTGGTACAAGTGGTTCATCAGGAACTTCAGGTGTAGATGGTGCAGATGGTTCGAGTGGAAGTTCAGGAACATCAGGATCAAGTGGTAGTTCAGGTACAAGTGGGTCTTCAGGACAAGATGGTTCATTTGGTGGTGCTTCGTTTGATTATACTTTTAAAACAGATACTAATACAAGTGAAAATCCAGGAACAGGTAATATTAGATTAAATAATTCTACTCAACCTTCTGCAACAGTATTATCTATAAGTCAAGATGATGATGATGGAAATAGCATTGAATCTTTCCTTCAAACTGTAGAGGCTTCAAATTCAATACCAAAAGGTCATGTAAGATTATTTGATAAAGATGATGCAAGTGATTTTATTGTTTTTGCTATTAATAATCTTGTAGATCAAGGTGATTATTGGACCTTAACAGTTGCAAGTGAAGTACAAGGTGGTAATGCATTAACAGATGGTGAAGATATTGTAGCATCCTTTGTTGTAACAGGAGATAGTGGTTCATCAGGTTCTTCAGGAACAAGTGGCTCTTCAGGAACAAGTGGTTCTTCAGGTTCTTCAGGAACTTCAGGAATAGATGGAGCAGCAGGCTCAAGCGGTAGTTCAGGTACAAGTGGTACTTCGGGAACATCAGGTGATAGTGGCTCAAGTGGTTCATCAGGAACAAGTGGTTCTTCTGGTTCTTCAGGAACTTCAGGTACAAGTGGAATAGATGGTACAAGTGGCTCTTCAGGTACAAGTGGTACTTCAGGTGATGATGGAGCAGACGGTTCAAGTGGCTCTTCAGGAACAAGTGGTTCATCAGGAACAAGTGGTAGTTCAGGTTCATCAGGAACTTCAGGCTCAAGTGGATCATCTGGTACAAGTGGTATAGATGGTACAAGTGGTTCATCTGGTACCTCAGGAACATCAGGTGATAGTGGCTCAAGTGGTTCTTCAGGAACAAGTGGCTCTTCAGGATCATCAGGAACAAGTGGGATAGATGGTACAAGCGGAAGCTCAGGTACAAGTGGTACTTCAGGTGATGATGGAGCAGATGGTTCAAGCGGTTCTTCAGGAACAAGTGGTAGTTCAGGTTCTTCAGGAACAAGCGGTTCTTCAGGAACAAGTGGTAGTTCAGGTTCATCAGGAACTTCTGGTGTAGATGGTTCAAGCGGATCATCAGGTACAAGTGGTGATGATGGAGCAGACGGTTCAAGCGGTTCTTCAGGAACAAGCGGTTCTTCAGGTTCATCTGGAACTTCAGGAATAGATGGTGCAGCTGGTTCAAGCGGAAGTTCAGGAACAAGTGGAACTTCTGGTGTAGATGGTTCAAGCGGATCATCAGGTACAAGCGGATCTTCAGGTTCATCTGGTACAAGCGGATCTTCAGGTTCATCTGGTACTTCTGGTTCAAGTGGAAGTTCAGGAACAAGTGGTATAGATGGAGCAGCAGGTTCAAGTGGTTCTTCTGGAACTTCAGGAACATCCGGTGATAGTGGTTCAAGCGGATCATCAGGTACAAGCGGATCCTCAGGTTCATCAGGTACAAGCGGAACTTCTGGTGTAGATGGTTCAAGTGGTTCTTCAGGTACAAGCGGTTCAAGTGGTTCTTCTGGAACTTCAGGAACAAGTGGTGATTCTGGTTCAAGTGGTTCTTCAGGAACAAGTGGCTCATCAGGTTCATCAGGTACAAGTGGTGATGATGGAGCAGACGGTTCAAGTGGCTCTTCAGGAACTTCAGGCTCATCAGGAACAAGTGGCTCATCAGGTTCATCAGGTACAAGTGGTTCATCTGGTACAAGCGGATCTTCAGGTTCATCTGGTACATCAGGACAAGATGGTTCATTTGGGGGTGCAACATTTGATTATACTTTTGATACAAATACAGCTACATCCGATCCAGGATCTGGTGATGTAAAACTAAATAAATCATCAGCACAAGGTCAAAATACAGCAACTGCTGTTTATATTAGTCAAACTGATGATAATGGTAATAGTTTAGAATCATTTTTAGAAACAATAGATAGTTCGACCTCAGCTATAAAAGGTCACATAAGAATATCAAATAAGTTTGATACAACTCAATTTATTTTATTTGCTATTGATGAATTAGCTGATAATGGGGCATGGTGGACATTAACTGTTATACCTGAAGCTTCTTCAGCTGCATCTCCATTCACAAACGGAGAAGATGTACTTTGTTCATTTGTTGTAACAGGTGATTCTGGTACAAGTGGTAGTTCAGGTACTAGTGGCTCTTCAGGTTCATCAGGAACAAGTGGTTCTTCAGGTTCAAGTGGTACTTCAGGTACTTCAGGTGAACAAGGAGCAGGAGGTTCAAGTGGCTCTTCAGGAACAAGTGGTTCATCAGGAACTAGTGGTTCAAGTGGTTCATCAGGAACTTCTGGATCAAGCGGATCATCAGGTACAAGTGGTATAGATGGTGCAGCAGGTTCTTCTGGTTCAAGTGGTACATCTGGTACAAGTGGTAGTTCAGGAACAAGTGGTTCTTCAGGAACAAGTGGTTCTTCAGGTTCATCTGGTACTTCAGGTTCAAGTGGTAGCTCAGGAACTTCAGGTATAGATGGAGCAGGAGGTTCAAGTGGTTCTTCTGGAACTTCAGGAACATCTGGTAATAGTGGTTCAAGTGGATCTTCGGGAACAAGTGGCTCATCAGGTTCTTCTGGAACAAGTGGTAGCTCAGGTTCATCAGGTACAAGTGGTGATGATGGAGCAGATGGTTCAAGTGGTAGTTCAGGAACAAGTGGTTCTTCAGGAACAAGTGGTTCTTCAGGTTCTTCAGGAACTTCAGGCTCAAGTGGATCTTCAGGTACTTCTGGTGATTCAGGCTCAAGTGGTAGTTCAGGTATAAGTGGTTCAGATGGTTCAAGTGGTAGTTCAGGTATAAGTGGTTCAGATGGTTCAAGTGGATCATCAGGAACTTCGGGTTCATCAGGAACTTCAGGTTCATCAGGAACAAGTGGTAGTTCAGGTATAAGTGGTACAGATGGTTCAAGTGGTTCTTCTGGTAATAGTGGCTCATCAGGTTCTTCTGGAACAAGTGGTAGCTCAGGCGTAAGTGGTTCAGATGGTTCAAGTGGTTCATCAGGTATAAGTGGTTCAGATGGTTCAAGTGGTAGTTCAGGTATAAGTGGTTCAGATGGTTCAAGTGGTTCATCAGGTGTAAGTGGTGGAGATGGTTCACCAGGTTCAAGTGGTTCATCAGGTGTGTCAGGTGCAAATGGTTCAAGTGGCTCATCAGGTGTAAGTGGTGGAGATGGTGCACCGGGTTCAAGTGGTAGTTCAGGTATAAGTGGTAATAATGGTTCAAGTGGTTCATCAGGTGTAAGTGGTGGAGATGGTTCACCAGGTTCAAGTGGTAGTTCAGGTACTAGTGGTTCTTCTGGAACAAGTGGTTCTTCAGGTACTTCAGGTACAGCAACAATAACAGGTAGTACATCTAATGGAGTTGTAGTATATGGAGGTAGTGGAGCAAGTTTAACCGTGTCGCAGTTTATTACAGTAAATGCCCAAGGACTTAGTGGGAATTTGCTGACACTTAATAATCATTCGGCAATTGAATTAGATGGTTCTTTAACCTCATTAGGATCACTGTCTGGTATTATTACTAAAATAGGATCAGCAAGTGTAACAACCACAAAAGTTGTTTATTGGACCTCTGGCGGAGATTGGGCTAAAACAGGAGCTAACACAGAATCAACATCTAAAGGATTATTAGGATATAATGCCAGCAATTCTTCAGCTACATCCAGTGGTATTGTATTAATAGGATTTGTTAAACAATCATCACATGGGTTTACTGTTGGAGCACCACTTTATTTAAGTGCTAGTGCTGGAACAGGAAACATGTCAAATACAGCTCCAAGTAGTACAGGTAATGTAGTAAGAGTTGTGGGGTATGCAGTTGATTCAAACACAATTTGGTTTAACCCAGATCCAACTTATATAGTAATAGCTTAAATTATGCCAAATCTTACAGCCGTACGATATTCAAGAGCCGTTGGAACACTAGCATCAAATTCTTTTACAACAGCAAGAGAATCTGATTCAAATAGTTTTAATGATTCTTCAACTTCATCTAACTTACAATCAATACAGTTTTTTAGAGACTCAGGAAAAGGAAACTCAAATTATAGATTTTATAGATTTTTTGCAGTATTTGATTTTAGTAGTTACGTTGGATATACAATAACAAATTTAAAATTTAATTATAGATCAACTACTTCTACAGCTGTTTCAGGATTAGGTACTGGTTTAGGTGCAACCATATTCGAATTTAATGGAATGGGAAGTGGTCCATCCTTTTCACAATATTCTAATTCAGAATTTTTTGATGACATTGATTTTACTGAAAATTATTCTCCTGATTCGGGTACAGTTGAACAATGGACAGATGCAAATTCATCTGCTACTTTAGATTTAAACTCTACCGCTACTGCAGCAGCATCGTCGACAGGAGAATTAAAAATAGCAATTGTACAATATCCAAATGATGCTACTGATACTGATCAAGGAGATGATGTATATTATAGATATTATCTAAATTTTAATACTCCATCTAGTGGTTTTGTTCCTTTTATGTCTTTTGATGCTGTAGCTCCGGGTTATGGTAATGAAATTGTTGATGTAAGTAGTGCTAATATTGGTGAGGTTGTTGATGTAGCAACAGGAAATATATCTACGGTAGTTGGTGTATAGTAAAAAATAATAAATAATTGGGATAGTTTAAATTTTTATTGTATATTAGTAAATAAAATAAGTTATAAACAATATGGGAAAACCCAAAATATATGCACATAGTTGTTATATAGGTCATACAGGTTACAATAACCATACACGAGATTTTTTTAGAGAATTATCTAAATCCTTTGAAATTAAAGTAAGGAACTTTACAGTACCTACTTATTGGAATGGTTATAACTTAGAACCTTTTAATGAGGAAGATTATTTAACTAATCTTGATAAAAAACTTTTAGTTTCACAAGCTTTATTTGGTAAGGAACAATTTTTAGTAGATAAAGATTTATATACTAATTATCCAAATAATTTTAACCATGATCTTAATATAGTTTTAGCTGAATGTAATCATCACTTTTTTTACCAAAATTATAATGGCCCAAAAATAGGATATACAGTTTGGGAAACTACTAGATTACCAGAACAATTTTTTAATAGTTTAAAAGAATATGACCAAGTTTGGGTAGCATCTAAATGGCAAAGAGAATGTACTATAGAACAGGGTATGGATAAAGATAAAGTAAAAGTAGTACCTGAAGCTGTTGATAGTAATACTTTTTACCCTAATGAAAAATCTACTTTACCTGAATATGATGATGATAGATTTAAATTTATTTTATTTGGTAGGTGGGATTATAGAAAATCAACAAAAGAAATAATAAAATCATTTTTAGAAGAATTTAATAAAGATGAACCTATTGATTTAGTATTATCTATTGATAATGTATTTGCTAAAGATAAATTTGAAACAACTGAAGAAAGATTAAAACATTATAAATTAGTTGACCCTAGATTAAAAATAAAACATTTTCCTACAAGAGAAGAGTATATAAAATATTTACAAAAAGGCCATGTATTTTTATCTTGTGCCAGGTCTGAAGGATGGAACTTACCGTTAATAGAAGCTATGGCTTGTGGAACTCCTTCTATATATTCTAATTGTAGTGCTCAACTTGAATTTGCTAAAGGAAAGGGACTACCCGTTAAAATAAAAGGAACAATCCCAGCTTTAGGTGGAGAATATTCAACATATTCCCAATCAGATTTACCTGGGGAATTTTATCAACCTGATTATGAAGACTTAAAAAAAGTAATGAGAGATGCTTATAAAAATTATGGTAAACATAAAAAGAAAGCATTAATAGAATCCGAACAAATTAGGAATAAATTTACTTGGGAAAATGCTGTAAAAATAGCTAATAAAGAAATTAAATATCTATATAATAATATCCAACCTAACGAAATAAAAATAACATTTAATTCAGGCCCTAAAGTAGAAATTGTAGGTTCTAAAAATCAAAAATATTTTATTGAATTTATAAATGGAGAAAATAATGAAGTAATACATTCTTCAAATATAGAAAATAATATGTGGACTCAATGTAATAAAACATATTATATTCCTTGGGTAATAAAAATTAATGGTGAAGTAGCACATACTTTTAATTTAAAAGATAAAACTGTAAAAATATCATTTGACTCAAATTCTCTAGGTGATACATTAGCTTGGGCTCCACAAGCAGTTGAATTTCAAAAGAAACATAATTGTAAAGTAATAATATCAACATTTCATAATAGTTGGTTTGAAAAACAGGAAGAATATAAAAATTTAACTTTTATAAAACCAAATAAAGGATGTAAATCTTATGTCCAATATAAAATAGGTTGGTTTAGAAGTGAAAGTGGTGATTTTAAAAATAGTAAAGATCATCCAAATCAAGTTAATACAATACCTTTAATTCAGGCAGCAACAGATATTTTAGGTCTTCCTTATAAAGAAATTAATTATGGTGTTTATTTTAAACCTAAAAAAAGACCTATAAAACAAAAATATATTTGTATCGGGCCCCAAGCAACTTCTGGTTGTAAAGAATGGCCCCATGATAGGTGGAAAGAATTAGCTACTAAATTTAAGGTTAAAGGATATAAAGTAATAAGTTTAAGTTTAAAAGGATTTAATGGGCCTAATATTATAAGCAAAAATAATTTACCTTGGGATGAATTATTTAATTACCTATACCATGCAGAATTATTTATAGGATTAGGATCAGGTTTATCTTGGATTAATTGGGCATTAAATAAACATACATTAATGCTTAATGGGTTTTCAACACCAGAACATGAATTTACAAATAATATAACTAGAGTTCAAAATTTTAATGTTTGTAATGGTTGCTGGACAAAACCAGAATCGGTTTTTGATGCTGGAGATTGGGATTGGTGTCCAATAAAAAAAGGAACTGATCAACAACATATATGCCAAAAATCAATCACAGTAAATCAAGTATTAAATAAATCTTATAAAATTTTAAACCCAACAAATAAAGATGATTTTATTTGGATTACTGGAGGTGATAAACATTACCTATCTATGATAGAGGTATTAGCTAAAAGTTTATTAAAACATTCAAAATATAAATTAATTGTTTATGGATTCAATTGTGATTCAGAAATTAATTTGCCTAATGTTATTAATAAAAGAGTAGATTTTAATCGTAAAAAAGATATAGTTTGGAGTGGTGAACAAGACTTAATTAATAAAGATTTTTCTTTATACTATGCTAAATATTTAGCTAGTATTGATTCTATAGAAGAAAATTATGATTTTTATGCTTGGTTAGATGGAGATGCTTTTGTTACTGAACATATAGATAAATCTTTAAAGTATTTAAATTTAGTAAGAGATTATCCTCTATTTATGAGATATTATCATGAAGATATAGGACAGTGGAGGTCTTATAATGGTATTAAGCTACAAGGCAGATATGGAACTGAAATTTGTGACTTTAAAAATATTGAAAGAAACCCTAATAATAGAATTATAGCTACTGGTTTTTATTTTTATGATATAAATTCTTTACCTTTTTTTAATGAATGTTTAGATATACATAAAGAACTAAATAATTACCACTTAACAGTTTTTGTAGACGATAATGCTTTATCAGAAGAAAGAATAGCTAATTATATAATGTGGAGAGATAATAATAATTCTTATTTACCTGTAACTTGGGATAATTATTATAGTAGTAAAGAAGAAATAAAAGTACCAAATAAACTTACTAAAGAAGGATTTGATGTAATGTACGATGAAAAATCTCTTCTTCCTTATTTTTTTCATGGACCAGACCCATCAGTTAAGAAAAAAAATGCTAATGTATTAAACCATGCCTTTAATGAAACTATTCTAAAAAAATTAATGATTATATCCCATCCAGATGATGAATTAATTTTTGGTGGGGCCGAATTAATAAATTATGGTCATGAATATAAAATTGTATGTATTACTAATCCTAAGGATAAAACTAGAGTAAAAGAATTTTCTCAAGTAATGGGTGAATTAAATATTGGATCGTGGGAACTTTTAGATTATGAAGATACTCTTTATCCTAATACTCAAACTTTAAATCTTTCTAGATATTTTAAAGATAATAAGTGGGAAAAAATAGTAACTCATAATCCAATTGGGGAATATGGACACCCACAACATAAATTATTATTTGATACAGTCAAATCTTTTACAGATAATTTTTATGTTTTTGGAAAATCAGATAAAAAATTAGATAATTTAATCTTACATAGAAAAAAACAATTATTAGATTTATATAAAGTAGAAAAAGATATTATAAATCATATTTTAACTAATAATGGTAATTGGTTTAAAAATAATAACAATACTAATTACATAGAATATGAATGTATAGAAAAATATGATCCTAAAAAAGACACAACAAAATATATAGCTTGTTATGATAAATAAACGTTGTTTTTTAGTAACTGCCTATTGTAATACTTCTGAAAAAAAAGAAGCATTAAAAAATACTATTATTAATATTAAAAAATATAATATTGATATTATTTTATTTTCACACTATCCAATTGAAGAAGATATACACTTATTAGTAGATTATTCAATATATGATTATAGTAACCCTATATCTAATGTTAAGGATAAATCAATGATAAATTGGAAAAAATTAAATAAATTTAGATCTAATCCAATCCCCTTTAAATTAAATACATTATCAGTTGATTATGGTTATGCAGCAGCACAACAATTTAAAAGAGGTTTGTTATTTGCTAGTAGAATGGGATATGAGGAAGCTATTGTTTTAAATTATGATCTTGAAGTTACTGATAAAATGTTTAATGATTTTAATAAAAATCTTAATAAATATGATAATATAATATTAAAATATGGAAATGATGATACTAGTATGTATATGGCATGGTTTGCTTTAAAAATAAAACCATATATAGAAAATATAGAATCAATTAGTTATACTGATTATGTTAAAACTGAAATTATAGTTGAAAATTATTTATTTAAAAAATTTAATTCTATTAATAGTTTAATAATCCCCAGAAAAAAATGGGAAGGAGAAAATCCAAATGAACCTAATATAAAAACTAGCATTGTAATGGAAGGGGATGTTTGGGCTAAATACAATACAGATAAATTTAAATGGTTTATAGGACAAGAAAAAATATGGTTCGATAATGACCCTGAAGTAAGAGGAACGGATAAAGTAATTTTATTTTTTTGGGATATATTAGAAGATTTAGATGTAAAAATATTTATTAATGATAAATTAGTATATAAATCTTTTGTTTATAAAAAATTAGATAATCAATTAATTTATATGCCTATATTATATGATGAATTAAATAAACCTTCTTTAAGATTAAAAATTTTCATAAATGATTGGGAAATACCAGAAGAATTAATTAAATTGAGTGCCAACTCAGCAATAGAAATAGCTTATGCCGACCAATAATCTAGTAATAATCACTTGTTATTGTAATAGTAAAAAAAAAGAACAACTATTACATAAAAATATCAACAAAATTAAAAGTCATGGTTTTGACATTTTAGTTGTGTCTCACTTACCTTTATCAATTGAAATACAAAATAAAGTAGAGTATACTATTTTTGATAAAAGTAATCCAATTTTAAATTATCCTTATAGAGGCATAGCTTTTTGGAAAACTTTTACTCACAAAAATAGACCTATTAAAATACAAAATGTTCTTGATGATTATGGGTGGACAGCTTTTAATCAAATTTTTATAGCATCTAATTTTTCTTTACCTCTTCAAAAATATGAAGAAGAACCTACTCAAGGGAGAAAATGGGCTACATATGATAGTTCATTTAAATATGATTATTTTAGTTTTATAAATTATGATATAGAATTAACTAAAAATATAATTGGTGATTTAAAAAACCCAATACCTATTTTAACATCAAGAGTTGAAGATAATCTTAATGAAGTAGGATATAGATTTCCTAGTTTTATGTTAAATATTTTTGATAGAAAACATTTAGAAAAATTAATATCTTTATTTGATAAACAATTTTATATGAAAGATACCCATCCTCATATTGAAGGTAATAAATTTACAGATGCTGAACATTATTTTAAACATTTAATATCTGTTTTTGATTATGTAATACACCCTGATAATATTAAGGATTTAATGTTATTTGAAGATATTACTCTTTTTAATAAAAGTAATACTGAAGATTTTAAGTTATTTATACAAAATGACAATACATTTAAAAAATTAAAATCAAATTCTTGGGTACCTAGATTATTTATTTATGATGTTAAAGTAAAATTAAATATTAAAGTAAATAATAAAACATATAAGTTAAAAGAAAGTGAAAGTATTATTTTAGATCTACCTAAAATAGAAAAATTAGGAATCGAATATAAAGATGAGTACTTAAACTTGTTAGAAGAATATAAATCAGCTAATTACTCCTTTATAAATTATTTAGATGAAAAATAGAAAAAGTTGTGCCTCGTGTAGTGGAAGAAAATTTGATATAATATATGATTTTGGTAAAATACCATTAGCTGGTAGTTTTCCTAAAGAAAATCAAAATATAGAATATTTTCCTTTAAAAATAATAAAATGTAAAAAATGTGGGTTAGTTCAAACTGATACTTTAATTGAACCTAAAGTATTGTTTAAAGATTATAGATACATTTCATCAGTTGGCATGCAAAAACATTTTAATTCATATGCTGATTGGTTAGTTAGTAAAGAAGGTGTAAAACCTATTGATAATGTGTTAGAATTTGGTTGTAATGATGGTCCTTTACTAGATGCATTAAAATATAGAGGGATACATAATACCATAGGTATTGATCCTGCTACTAATATTGTAGAATTAGGTAGAAAAAAGGGATTAAATATTGAAAATGATTTCTTTAATAGTAAATTTGTTGAAGATAATAGGTGGGAAAATAAATTTGATTATGTTTTAGCAAGTAATACTTTTGCTCATATAACAGATATTAACTCAGTTGTTAAAGGAGTTGAACAAACTTTAAAAAAGGATGGTAAGTTTATAATTGAAGTACAATATTTAGTTGATTTAGTTGATAAATTTCAGTTTGATTTTATGTACCATGAACATTTATATTATTATACTATTACGAGTTTAAAAACTTTACTTTCTAAACATAATCTTAAAATAATCGATGTTGAAAGGGTACCAATACATTCAGGGTCAATTAGAGTAATTGCAACTAAAGATTTAAATGTTAAGGTTAATAGTATAGTAGAAGAGTTAATAGAAAGTGAAAAAGAATATAAGGATTTAAGTAACTTTTCTTTATCAATTGAAAAAGCATTATCTAATTTAAAAACATTTTTAGATAATAATAAAGATAAAAAAATAATAGGTTATGGTGCTTCTGGTAGGGCTAATGTAGTTGTAGGTACTTTAAATTTAGATGAAATTTATATCGACTATATCATAGATGAATCACCAGAAAGATATAATAGGTTGACTTCCAATGGGAAAATTCGTATATTGCCCCCATCTAAAATAGGTGAAGCGGACTATATTTTAATTTTTGCTTGGAATTTTTCTGATATGATAATAGAAAAAACTAAACATTTAAATATTCCTTATATTATTCCCTTCCCAGAATTAAAAATTATTAACCCATGAATGGAGAAAAAATATTTATAACTGGTGGTGCTGGTTATTTAGGTTCTAATTTAGTAGCTCGTTATTATAATAATAATGAAATAACTGTATATTCTAGAGATGAAGCTAAACATTATTACCTTAAAAAAAGATTTCCAAATATTAACTGTGTTATAGGAGATGTTCGTAATTTTGATTTATTAAAAAGGTCTTCTAAAGGGCATACTATTGGTATTTTTGCTGCTTCATTAAAACAAATAGAGGCTGTAGATCAAAATGTAGAAGAAGGAGTTAAAGTATTAATTAATGGGTCTATTAATTCAAGAAGAGCAGCAGAAGAAAATAATTTTAAATCAGCATGCTTTATATCATCAGATAAATCTCGTTCGGCAACAACTTTATATGGTTCTATGAAATTTATAGCGGGTGAATCCTTTATAGTAAATGCTGAAAAATCAAATGTAAGGTTATCATCTGCTATTTATGGTAATGTTTTAAATTCAACGGGTAGTATTATTCCTTTAATTTGGGATGCTATAAATAAAAATTATAAACTTACTTTATATTCTGAAGAAATGACACGTTTTATGATTAATATTAAAGACGCAATGGATTTAATAGAAGAGGGATTAAAAGTTAGTGGATTTAATATAATACCCAATTTAAAATCCTTTAAAGTAAAAGATTTATTTGAAATATATAATAAGAAATTTGGACTAAAGTACAAAATAGGTAAGCCTAGAATATCAGAAAAAATACATGAAATAATGATATCAAAAGAAGAGGCTCCAAGAACATTTTATAGTAAAGAAAATGATGTATTTTATATGCATTATAAAAATATAGCAGAAGATTCTATACAAAATGAATTTTCTAGCTATGAAACAATAGTAAGTAAATCTGAATTAAGTAAAATTTTAACTTACTATAATTTTTTTAAAGTTTAATTAATATTTATAACAGTAGTAATCATGAGTGAAATAATCAAATTATCAAAAGAGGAACTTGAAAAACTTAAAGGATATCAAGAAAAAAATAAAGGAATAACCCTTAATTTAGGTTCTGTAGATATTCAAAGAGCAATTTTAGAAGGACAACGAAATAGTATTCTTGATAAACTAGCGGATTTGCAAGAAGAATCTAATAAAACGGCTAAAGAATTACAGAAAAAATATGGTGATGGAAACATTAACCTAGAAACTGGAGAAATTACTTTAGTAAAATAGTTTTTTGAAAAGGTTTTTAATATTTATAATAAAATAATATTAAATAACATAAGAAAATGGCAGAAACATTAATATCTCCTGGAGTATTAGCAAGAGAAAATGATCAATCCTTTGTTACATCTCAACCTGTAGTTAGAGGCGCATCTATAATTGGACCAACAGTATTAGGACCAGTTGAAAGACCAACATACGTTAGTTCGTTTAGTTCCTTCCAAGCAATTTTTGGTGGAGCTCTTAAAAGTGGGTCAGGTCAATTTACTTACTTAACTTCTATAGCAGCAAACCAATATTTTCAAAATGGTGGCGAATCATTATTAGTAACACGTGTGGTATCAGCTTCGGCAACTTGGGCTCCTGCTACAAGTTCATTAATGGAAACAGGATCAGGTGGTCCTACTACAGGATTAGCTCCTTTTGTATTAGAAACTATTTCACAAGGTGAGATAATGAATACAACAGGATCTATGGCTTCTGGAGCTCCGGCAGACGGAACAAATGGACAATTATTAAGTGGTTCAGCTAATAACGTTAGATGGGAAATAGCAGCTACTAATACAGCATCCGGTGTATTTTCATTATTAGTTAGAAGAGGTAATGATACTCAAAACCAAAAAGTAGTATTAGAACAATATAATAATATTTCATTAGATCCTTTTGCTTCAAATTATATTGAAAGAGCAATTGGAAATATGACTACAACTGTAATAACAGAAGGAACAGATACATTTATTCAAGACTCAGGATCATATAATAATATTTCAAATTATATTAGAGTAAAACAAGTAAATTATGCAACCCCAGAGTATTTTAATAATGATGGATCTGCAAAAGATGAATATACAGGATCATTACCTGTAGTAGGTTCTGGTAGTTATGGAGGATCATTTGGAGCTGGAGCAGGTTCAAATATATCTACAAAGGGACCAAATTTATTCTATGAATTAATTGATGGAACAAGTGGAGCTGCAAATACACAAGGTTTAATAGCAGATGATTATACAACAGCAATTGCTTTAATGGGTAATGTAGATGATTACCAATACAATGTAATATCAGTACCTGGATTAACTAACCAAATAACAGCAACACCAATAACATCCTTAGTAAATAATACAATTGCTAGAGGTGATAGTATTTTTGTTTTAGATTTAGTTAGATATAACCAAGCAATAGCAACTGTAATAAATCAATCCTCAGGATTTGATTCAAGTTACGCAGCTACTTACTGGCCTTGGGTTCAAACAATAGATCCAAATACAGGGCAAATGGTTTTTGTTCCACCATCCACATTTATTCCTGGAGTATATGCATTCACAGATGCATCATCAGACCCATGGTTTGCACCAGCGGGTATTACTAGAGGAGGAATGGGACAAGTTGTAAAAGCTGAAAGAAAATTAACTTCTAATAATAGAGATACTTTATATGAAGCAAATGTTAACCCAATAGCTACATTCCCAGGACAAGGAGTAGTAGTATTTGGACAGAAAACATTACAAAAAGCAGCTTCAGCATTAGATAGAATAAATGTTAGAAGATTGTTAATAACACTTAAGGATTATATTTCACAGATTTCTGATAACTTAGTATTTGAACAAAATACAATAGCAACAAGACAGAATTTCTTGACACAAGTAAATCCTTACTTAGAAAGTGTTCAGCAAAGACAAGGATTATATGCATTTAAGGTAGTAATGGACGAAAGTAATAATACACCAGATGTTATAGATAGAAATGAGTTAATTGGACAAATTTTCTTACAACCAACTAAAACAGCTGAATTTATTATATTAGATTTCAATGTATTACCAACTGGAGCAACATTCCCAGCATAAAAACTAAAAAGATAAATATTTATAATAAAATAAGATAATAAAATGGCAGTATTAAACCCAAACGAAATATTTTTCACAGCTTTTGAGCCAAAACAGGCAAATAGATTTATACTATTTGTTGATGGATTCCCTTCTTACATAATGAAAGGAGTAGGGGCTGTTTCACTAACGCAAGGTTCAGTACCTTTAAATCATATGAATGTACAAAGATATGTAAAAGGAAAAACAGTATGGAACACAATTTCATTTACTTTATTTGATCCTGTAACTCCATCTGGTGCTCAAGCCGTTATGGAGTGGGTTCGTTTACATCATGAATCTGTAACAGGTCGTGATGGGTATAGTGATTTCTATAAAAAAGACCTTACAGTTAATGTATTAGGTCCTGTAGGTGACATTGTATCAGAATGGATCATTAAAGGAGCAATGATTACCGAAGCTAGTTTTGGTGATTATAATTGGGATACTGAAAGTACTGCTGTAGAATTATCAATGACAGTTCAACCAGATTATTGTGTATTGAATTTTTAAAATTTTACCCACCCCTGATAAAATTAGCTTGACTTCGGTCAAGCTTTTTTTTTCCTTTTCGCGTAAAAAATTTGGTTACCCTGGATATTTTTCGTATATTCACACCGTAAATAATAATAAAAATCAAGGTTATGTCAAATGTAGTAAAAATTAAAAGAGGTCGTCCAAGTCGAAAAATTGGTAAAATTGTTAAAAGATTTAAACCAAACACAATGAAAATGGATGATTTTAAATTTGATCCTCAATTATTTATTCCTATGAAAACAGGAACTAAAATTGATAATTTACTTTCAAGTGAAGGTGGAATGATGAAAGGTACTAATGTAGCATTTGTTGGTGATCCTGGAGTTGGTAAAACAACTGTATTATTAGACATGCTTGCTAATATGAAAAATAAGGGCAATAAAGTATTATTTATCTCAGGTGAAATGACACAAATTGATATGGTGGGAATGGTTAAAAGATTTCCTAAATTTGGTCAATTGCCTATTTTATTTATGGGTGACTGGATCGAAAATGACCCATTAGTTATTTTAAAATCAATTTTAAGCGAAGGTTGGGACTCAGTTTTAGTAGATTCGTTTGCTGAACTTGCAGTTGCTATTCAAGATTTTCATGGAGGTACAATGAAAAATGCAGAAACTCAATTATTAAATTTATTTGAAAAACATAATAAAGGTGAAAATTTAAATAAATTAAACACTAATTTTATGATCATACAGCAGGTGACCAAAGGTGGAGAATTCGCTGGTAGTAACCGGTTTAAACACATGATTACCGCGATGGCGCATATGAAATTTAATGCTGAAGGTGGTAGAGCAATATGGTTTAGTAAAAATCGTAGAGGTGGAGAAATGAATAAATTACATTTTAGCTTAGATCAAGCTAATCATGTTGGGTGGTTATTTACTGAGCCTTTAAATATGACAATATAACTAGTAGTTATTATTTACAATTAAAAATAGCTTGGCTTCGGTCAAGCTTTTTTTTATATTACATATGTATAATAAATATAGTTACAAACCAATAAAGATTATGGCCGAATTTAACATGCCTACTGAAACAGTAGATTTACCCTCACAAGGAATAGTATACCCCGAAGATAACCCATTATCTAGTGGAAAAGTAGAAATAAAATATATGACTGCTAGAGAAGAGGATATATTAACTAATCAATCTTTTATTGAGAAAGGTATAGTTATTGATAAACTTCTTAAAGCTTTAATTATTACTAAAATTAAATATGATGATTTAATAGCAGGAGATAAAAATGCTATTATGGTTGCTGCAAGAGTTTTAGGGTATGGTGGTGAATATGAATTTTTTTCAATAAATAAAACACATAAAATAGATTTAGCTGAAATTAATAACAAACCTTTACAAGAAAAATATTTTACTAAAGGAGTAAATGAATTTAAATTTACATTACCTTTTACAAAGTCAGAAATTACTTGGAAACTTTTAAATGGTCACGATGAAAAGAAAATAGATAATGAATTAGAGGGTTTAAAAAAATTATATAAAGATAATGTCCCAACACTTTCTACTCGTTTAAAATATATTATTACTTCTATTGATGAAGAAAGAGATAGAAAATTTATAAGAGATTATGTTGATAAAGCATTATTAGCTCGAGATGCCAAAGCTTTAAGAAAACATATATCAGAAATATCCCCAGACGTTGATCTGTCTTTTTTTCCCGAAGGAAGTCAATCCAGAAGATCCATCCCGATTAACATCAACTTTTTTTGGCCTGACGTCTAGTGAGGCAGCTAATGTAAGAGTTAGTTTATTTAAACAAATACATAATATTGTTTTCCATAGTAATGGAGGATATGATTGGCATACAATATATAATATGCCTATTTGGTTAAGGAAATTTACTTGGAAAGAATTAGATGATTACTATCAAGCATCCAATAAAAAAATGAAAGAAGCATCTGAAGGTAAAAAAGGCCAAACAAACTTAATAAATTCTGATGGATCAGTTAATGTTCCTGAATTTGCAAAACAATCCCAACCATATAAAGGTAAAACAAACTATAAATAGTAATATTTATAATAAAATAATTTATGGCTGACGGCAAGGAATTAAAAAATAATCTCTCCGAATCTAAAGAAATCTTATCGGGTCTTCGAGAAGAAGGCCAATTTCTACAAACTACATTTAAAGAAATAGTAGCATCTCTTAGAGATAGTGCTAAAAATAGTGAAGAATTTTCGGAAGCTATTAAATTAGCAGGTACTGACGCTAATTCATTAGCTGCTTCGGCTGCTAAATTAGCTGTTGTTAATAAAGATATTTTAAAAGATGAAAATGCAGCTAGGGCATTAGCAAAAGAAGTTCAAAGTATAAAACTTAAAAAGTTAAAGGTTGAACAGCAGATTAAATTATTTCAAGAAAAAGCTGCAAATGCAACTGGGAAAGAAGCCAAAAACATTCAAAAAACTTTAAAAAATTTATATGCAGCTTCAGAAGCAGCAGCAGCATTAGAAGGAAGTTTTGATGAAATTAATGCAGCTAATGCTGATTTAAACAAAAAGACTGCATTTTTTAAGGGAATGGAAGATACCCTTAAGACTATTCCAGGTATAGGCCCTGCAATCGCTGGACCCTTTGGTAAAGCAGCAAAAGCTGCTAGAGAAGCACGTGTAGAAGGTGGTGGTTTTGTGAAGGCAACAGCAGCTGCTGGAAATCAATTAATGGCTGCATTTGGTCCTGCAGCATTACTTGGTATGATTATAAAGGGTAATAAGGCTGCAACAGAGTTTAATAGAACTTTAGGTATGTCTAGAGATCAAGCCTTTGATATGAGAAAACAAATGGTTGAATTTTCTATGAGCTCTGACAGATCATATGCTTCAATATCAAAATTAAGAGCTGCCCAAGTAGGAATAACAGAAGCTTTAGGTATTTCAAATAAGCTTTCTAATGATGTATTAGAAGACCAGGTAATGCTAACTAAAAAGCTGGGTTTATCAACTGAAGAAGCAGCTGAATTTGCTAAAGTAACTACATTAACTGGTAAAAGTACTACTGATATAACAGAAGGTATACTCGATTCAGTAGCAGCTGAATCAAAGTTAACAGGAATAAGAGTTGATGGAAGAAAAGTTGTAAAAGAAGTATCTAAAATTAATGGTCAATTAGGTGCCCAATATGGGTTTAATACTAAAAGATTATCGGAAGCAGTAATAGCAGCTAACAAATTAGGAGTAACACTAAAAGAAGCTTCTGATATATCAAGAAACCTTTTAGATTTTAGTTCATCTATTGAGGCCGAAATGGAAGCTGAATTAATGACAGGTAAATCAATAAATCTTGAAACAGCAAGAAGATTAGCTTTAGAAGGAAAAAGTGCAGAAGCTTTAACTGAGATAGCTGAACAAATGGGAACGGCAGAAGAATTTTCTTCATTAAATGTTATTCAACAAGAATCCTTAGCTAAAGCAGCAGGAATGACTGCTGATCAATTAGCTAATATGTTAAGAGAAAGAGAAACTCTTAATATGATAGGTGCTGATTCTATAAAACAATTAGAAGAAGAAGGTAGACTAGAAGAATTAAAAACATCAGAAACTGGTAAACAAATGTTAGCCGCATATGAACAATCATCAGCAGCCGAAAAATTACAAGATACAATGACTAAATTAGGTGATTTATTAGGAGAAATGATGGATGGTGCGTTTGGAGATTTTATAACAGGTTTTGCTTCAATATTATCATCTTCAGAAGGTATTTATGCTACAATGGGTCTTTTAGGTACTTTAATGCTTGGAAATATAGCCAAAATGGTTATTGGAATGGGTACTCAGTTAGGTATTCAAAAATTATTAGTTCAATCTGCTAAAAAAGAAGCGGCAGCAGATGCTATTGGTGCAGCAGCAGAAGCTGGTAAGAGTGTTTCTAAAATTCCATATGTTGGTGGATTTATTGCAATTGGTTTAATGGCTGGGATAATAGGATTTTTATTAGGTAAATTATCAACAGCTGATGACCTTATGTCACCAGGTACAGGAATGGGTGGTGGATATGGAAATAGAATGCTATTAGGTCCCGAAGGAGCTTTTGCATTAAATAATAAGGATACAGTTTTAGCTGGTACTGACTTAGGTAGTGGTGGTGGTGGTGATAATACTGGTACTGGGGTTATGGCTAAAGCACTTGAAAATATAAGCTCTACCTTAACGGGAATGGCTAATAGACCAGAACCTGAAATTAATATAGATTCAGTAGATATGGGAACTGCTGTAGGTTTAAATGCATTTCCTATACAGTAACATATTTATAATAAAATAAATTTAATAACTTAAAATACAAATTATGGCTTTACTAAACAAATTTTTATTAGACGGTTCACAAGTAACTTTCTTAAAAGGACAAAAACCAACAGGACCTTTATCTCCTGGACCTGGTACTATTCCAATTAATAATACTTTTGAACAAGGAACTTATGAAGATTATCTTGTCAATATTTCTACAAGAATAACAGATAACACAGGTAACTAAAATTATTATATAGTTGCCTAGGTTACTTACAATAAGGACGGATCTTTCCGAATATAGAACTGCCCAATACGGCTATGATAGACGTGGAGCAGGCCCTCGTGATACTAATGCGAGTGGTCAACCCTATGAAGTAATTGAAATACGTCAAAGAAACTTTAATGAGACTGATTTTGATGCTTCAACACAATTAGAGGCAGGACAAGTAGAAGACTTTTTATTAAGAGGAGGGGCTTTATTACCTGAAATAGCTTTTAGAGATGTTTCTAGATTAACAAAAATGTTTACTGATTTAAAATCTCCTAATGGACTTTTATTTACAGCAAAACAAGAGGCACTATCGAGATCAGGTGTAAATGTTTTAGCAGGTACTAATAATGAAGATTTTCCAGATGGATCTAAAAATAATAGGGCATTTAATAATGGAATTTATTTACCAACTTCTACTATATTACAAGCAGCAGGGGTTGGAATTGGAACACATCTATTAAAACAGGGAATAGACCCAACAGCAGATACAGATGGTGATGGGGGCTTTTTTAACCTTTTAGGTTTTGATGATCCTTTATCAAACCCCCTTTATATAAATACTCTAGCATCAAAAGAAAGATTAGAAAACAAACCATCAAGTAGATTATTAGCTTTTACTTCTCTTAATGTAAATAGAAAAGATACAAACCCTGGCATTTTATATTCTTATAGTGGGGGACCTGGTTCTGTTTTAGGAGTAGGAGGTCGTACTAAAGTTAATATGCCAGGTGATGGAAGAACAGGAACTAATAACCCTCAATTAGATACTTCAGGATTTTATACTACTGGGGTTTCTAAAGTTAGTAATTTTGGATATGATTATAGTGTTTTTGGTAAAAAAACAATAACTAAAAGCTCAACAGATCTTGTAAATAATCTCCTTCCTTGGAATTTTAGAGGTGGTACTTATTTTGGTAAAACAAATAGTAATGTAAATAAAATAAAATCAGTTAGTAGGATTTATGAACAAATAACTGGTAATATTACATTATTTGAAATGTCTAATAATGGACAAGTTAAAGTTGATAATGGTGATATTAATGGTAGTTTAATTGCTGATGTAGGTTTATCAGTTTACCAACCAGAATCCTTTTTACCTAATCCTTCTGTAGGAAATCAACCAGGATTAACCTACGATGAAATAATAGCAGCAGGTGATAATACTGGTGCCGGGGCTAAAGGTGGTAATATTATTGATTTTAGAAAAAATGGATCTAAATTTAACCAATCTTACACTAATAGAGATAAAATATTAGTAGGTAGAACTAATATAGGAGACCCAGGTAGAGATGATAAATTAAATAAAACTTCTTTTTCATTTGCATCAAACTCATTAAATAATTTTAGTAGTGCTTTAGATAAAGTAAATGCTTATCCCCTTTATACTACCAATAATCCAACAGGTATAGGGTTAGTTCAAAATGCTACCTATGCAGGAAAACAAAAAGATTTATGTAAATTTAGAATTGGTGTTATTAATAATAATGATCCAAGTTTTACTACGTACATACATTTTAGAGCATTTATAGATAATATGAATGATAGTTATTCTGCTAAATGGAATGAAACAACTTATATGGGTAGGGCTGAAAGTTTTTATAATTATACTGGATTTTCAAGAGAATTTTCATTAGATTGGACAGTTGCAGCTCAATCTAGAGCAGAACTATTAATAATGTATAAAAAATTAAATTACTTAGCTTCAATTTGCGCCCCAGATTATTCTGAAAATGGATATATGAGAGGTAATTTAATTAAATTAACTATAGGAGATTATTTATTTGAACAAACAGGATTTATGAGTGGTATTAACTTTACACCACCAAAAGATTCTCCTTGGGAAATAGCTGTTAATGAAGAAGGTGAAGAAGATGGAAGTATTAAACAACTCCCATTTATAATGCAAGTAACTGGATTTAAGTTTACCCCAATCCATGAGTTTGTACCACAAATTCAAAAGAATAAATTTGGAAAAATATTTGATGAAAATAGCCAAGATAATGGAGATGCTCAAGCAGATGGAACTGAAAATGGCACACCAATTGAAGAAGCTATTTTAACTGGATATGGACCACAAAGGTATATAGCTTTAGGTGATAACAGAAATGGAGGAAGAAATAATTATGATAAAAGATCTACTGTTAGAGAAAAACCTGCGGCAGTTGGTTCTATACTTGAACCACAAACCATTGTTGATTTAACAGGCCAAAACTTACCTGGTGTTGAGGATCTAAGAATTCCTGTAGAAAAAATTTCTAATACTCCAATAGCAACTTCAGTTATAGATGAAGCCTTTGCAAGTGAAGATTAAATTAAAGAAAAATTAAATTATGGCAAGATATACTAATTTAGATAATTTATTCACAAAATCAGGAAAACCTTTTAAGGGTACGGTACGATATCCTCTAATATCAACATCTTTTAGTGATATTTATGTTTTTACTGATTCTGGAGATAGATATGATATATTAGCACAACAATATTATGGGGATCCTAGTTTATGGTGGGTAATAGTATCAGCTAATCCTCAATTGCCAAAAAATTCATATTATCCACCTGAAGGAACACAATTAAGAATTCCAACAAATTATGCGGGGACAGTAAGAAATTTTCAACTTATAAATAATTAAAAAGTTATGCTGGGGAATATAATAGGAGGAGGATTAGATCAAATAACATCATCCCAATTAAAAGTACGTCAAACAGTAGCAGCTGCAGGGTATGGAGATAACTATATCCAAAGAACCCCAGAAATAATAAATTATTTAAATAATCGTAATGCATGGATTAAATTTGCATCTGGGGTAAATATTGGGGGTCAATATGCATCAGAAAAAATAAAAAATATATTTGAAGATTCTGGTATTACTATTAATACTGATGATACATCAAAATTAGGCTTAAATGGTTCAAATTTAGCTCAACAATTTGTCTTATTTAATGGAACAAGTACTATAAACGCAGATAGTAATTGGGATTTTAGATCAGGAGTTGCAACATCAAATAATTATAGAGATACTTTTGGTGCTTCTGCTTTATATGGAGGAATAGGTCAGGATAGAGGATTACAACCGGGACCAGGTGTTAAAAATTTAAAAATTAAAACATTAAATAGGGGTTCTATTAGAAAAGCAACCATTACTATAAAATGTTATAATAAACTGCAGTTTAATATTATTGAAGCTTTATATCTTAGATTAGGTTATAATATGCTTGTTGAATGGGGTTATGACAAATATGTTGCTAGACTCCCCGACCTAGATAAAAACCCTCAAAATACAATAGATAATAATAATCCCTCATTTAGGTTAATTGAAGATGTAAAAGATACGTTAGTAGAAACTGGGTTTTTTCAAGCTGGATTTAAAAATGATGATGTTTATAGTAGCATTGAATCTTTAAGATCACAATATGCTGGGAATTATGATGGTTTTTATGGTAAAGTTCAAAATTTTTCGTGGAAAATTAACACAGATCTTACTTATGATATTACAATTGATTTAGTAACTATTGGTTCCTTAATAGCTTCTTTAAAATCAAATATCCCGGCAGCAATAAGCTCAGCTAATATAACTGATTTATCTCAAAATTTGGGTAATATAGTTGATTTAAATGAATATGAAGCATCAAAAAAACAAGAATATATAGACCAAGACGCAGCAAAATTTATCGCACCCGAAATTGGTACTGATGCTATTTCTATATATTTAAATAGTAAAAAAGTTAATTTTAATTCATTAAAAGATGAAGAAGATTACTTATATATAACAGAAATAATTGGGGGTAGTGGAGATGTTATTACTTCAAATAGTGCTGCAACAAACACTGCTATTCAAAATATAAGTAATAGATTATATGAAACTATTTCAACCGGATTTCAACAAGCAAGATTTAATTTAGAAAAAACAAAAACTAACCGTTATTTTATAAGGTTTGGTAGATTTTTAGATGATTATTTTGATCTTGTTAATCTTTACATAGTTAAAAATAATCAAAAAAGTGATAAAAACCAACCAATAATAAATTGGTTACAAACAGATGACACTTACTGTAATTATTCTGCGGATATGGTTCCTTTTGATCCAAGAGTTTTATATTTTAAACCCGTTTTTTCAGAAATTACAAAACAAAACTGTTTTACTTCAGGAGTTTCTTCAGCTGATAAATTAGCTAATTCTGCTGTAGCTGATTTTACTACTACAAAAAAGAATGTATTATTAGGGCAAGTAATGAATATGTATTTGAATATAGATTTTTTACTTAAAGAGTTAGGAAAAAATGTAGATAAAAAGGGAAATATATCAACTTTTATTTATATCCAAAATGTTCTAAATGGCATAAATAAAGCTATGGCAAACCAAACTCAATTAGAATTATTTGTTGATAACGATAAAGATGTAAAAATAATAGAATTAAATACACCTAAAGGAATAACAAAATTAACTCCAAAAAACGATTTTATATTTGAAGCTTATGGGTACGGCGTTAACAATAACCAGGCTAGTATTATTCAAAATTTTAATATAAAAACTAAAATAACCCCAGACCTTATTAATTTAATTTCAATTGGGGCAACATCTCCTGAATCTCAAACCAATGGGGTAAAAGCTTTATCATTTAATAATTTTAATAGAGGATTAATAAATAGATTTGAACCCTCATATGATCAACCCCCTATAGAAGTTGGACCAGTTTCTGTAGAAACAAAATTAGACACTCAAGAAAGTTCAATTTTAGCTGCGTTTAGGAACACATTTAAAAATGATATAGCAACAAGAAAATCAAACTCAAGCCATAGTAACTATGATAGAGGTATGGATTCTAATACAAATAAAACAAAAGGTAGATTTTATTGGGGATATACTTGGGGTGATGGAATGGTTGGAATAGCACAAGGTGGTAATTCGAGTGGTATTCCCCAATTTGATATTACTTGGGAATCTCCTAGTGGTGGAACATTAAAATTAGAATTTAAAGGAAATAATATACCTGGTGGTTATGCTATAGATGATAAAGGTTATAATAAATATTATTTACATTGGGGTAAAAATTTAAATAATGCTGAGTATTGGATTGGAGAATCAGCTGGAAGATGGAAAGGAGAAATTAAAGGAAAAATTTTAAAAGAAACTAAAAAATATTTAGCAAGTTTAGCTGGTACTGAAGTAAGATTTAATACAGACCCAGCTAATTATCAAGAATACTTAACAGAGGCTTTTGGAGGAGATTTTAATTATAATATTGACACTGCTGATACATCTCAAGGAGATGTACAAAATGTTGCAGTTGTCGAACAAAGACAGGTATCTATATCTAATGCTAAATGGTTTGAAATTAACCCAAGTTTTATAAATCAAGGGATATCTTTATATAAATTAAATAGAGCAGAACAAGATGTAGTTGATTATAAAAAAAATGGAGTAGTATCTAATTCTACTGGTTTTATACCTATTGAATCTAGTTTTGATTTAGATGGTATTTCTACTTTTAAAATATTTCAAAAAATTAATGTAAGTCAAAACTTTTTACCAAATAATTATCCTAGTACTTTAAGTTTTATTATTAAAAATATTGACCATACGTTAAAAGATAATGCTTGGACTACATCTTTAACAACAGTATCAATTCCTATTCAAGAAAAAGAATCCAACATAAAATCAAGTGATTTAAATCAAAAACCATGGCCACAGGGTAACACAAAACAAGAAATTAGTAAAGAGGGTTGTAGTTATCCCCCAGCACCAGGTTTTCCAACAGTTGCTTTTGATGACCCTTCAATTTCACTTATAAACCCTTGTTCTAATACAGGTTTAGTTATTAAAAACAGCGTACAACCTAATAAAAAAATAATTGTAATTCATCATACTGCAAGTAATGGTAGTAGTGCTGATTATGTTCGTGGTTGGATTAGAAAAACTTATGCAATTGCAACTCATTTTATAATAGAAAGAAATCCTAATGCAGGTAAAAATGGAGCAGTTAGATTATTTGAAGATAAATATTGGAGTAACCATATTGGAAAAACTCCTGGAGAATCTGCGGCAACTGGAGACCCTGATCAGCAAGAACCATATATGTTATCTATTGAAATTGATAGTTATGGTTATTTAACAAAAACTTCAACTGGGTATAAACAGGGATCTAAAAAATGGAAAAATAATGAAATAGCTGTTGCTAGGCCCGTAAGATATAAAAAAAATACAACGAATCTTGATAAATTATTACGACAAGCAGAAACAAACATAGTAAAAGCTTGGCAAATATTCTGGACCAATTATGCAAGCGAAGGAAATAAATTTCCTAGTAGCATTTCAGATTTTACAATAGGAAAAAATGGTGAACCTTACATAAAAGGTTTAGGTTTTCCTTTTAAGTATAATCATTTAGGTTATAAAAAAAATACCCTTGTAAGTTTAGGATACGTTAAAAATGTTTTATTTGGAACTTCTACTAATTCAACAACAGCATGGATTAATAATTCAGCCTCTCCTTATGATATAAATATGTTTAAAGGTAAAAATAAAAATGTTTATCGTTTTGGTATAAATTTAGATCAAAAAGTTTTTGGTATAGATAGGATAAATTACTCTAAACCTGATCAATTCTTTAGTCAATATAATAATAGAAATAAAAAGAATTTCATAATTAAAACATATGATTTTAATGGGCAAAAATATAAAATGGATGGATTTTCTGCTTGGATAGTTTTTGCATCTGCTTATGCTATTTTAAAGGATATTCAAAAAGGTAAAGATTATCATAAAGGAATTAATAGATATATTAAAGAAGAGGATTATAATAAACTTTTAAATTCTTCGTCTAGTTGGCAAGTAATTACTTATAAACAATATAGTTATTTTCAAAAATATACTAGTAAACAAGTAAAAGCGACGTGTGATGTTGTTAAAGATTGGGCAATAAAATATAAAATTCCTGTATGTCCTATTAAATATGGCACAAAAGTATGGGATGATTGGTATCAAACATTTTTTGGGTGTGATTTAAATGGTAAGGCAAAAGTTGATTATTCAGCCTTTAGATCTGATTCTCAAATGGCTAAAGCTTGTTATACACATAATACTTATAAATCAACAAAAGTAGATATTTTCCCTCAAAAAGAATTAATAGAAGGTCTACGAAGAGTTGCTGTAAAAATAAATACAATGGGAATTATATACCCCGGAGATAAAAATTTATCAGGTTAATAGTTTTTTTAATTTAAAATATTTATAATAAAATGTATTTCCCACCTTCTCAAATTCAAACTAATTTATATACTAAAGGAACAGAATTGGCTGATGCTATTACTAATAAGCCTTATATAGGATATTATTTTATGTCATCAGATGGAAGAAAATTTACAGGAAAAAACCCTAATGTTAAACCTTCAAAAGAATTATTTAGTATAACCCCGTCTTCTAATAAAGACGTAGAAGGTTTAGAGCCTGGGGCATTAAATCCAACTACTAATAATTATGATTTACCTCCAATTTATGTTGAAAAAAATGTATTAGGTATTGGTAGTCGATCAACACCACCTCAAAACCCAACACAAATTTTCCCAATTCCCTCTGAAAATAATTATAAGTTAGGTGAATTTCAAAGATATTTTTGTAAAAGATATTCAAGTCCTTTGTATGTTGAAGTAAATTTAAAACAATTTAGAAAATTTAGAGATCAAATCCAAGATGTTAATTTTAGAAAATATTTTACATTTCAAATTCCTTGGATTATAACTGGTGTAAAAAGTAAAGTAGAAGATATTAATAAAAAAACTATTGAAAGAATAGAATCTCAGTATAAAATATCAGGTTTTAAATCCTATTTTAGAAAAAAATACGATCAATATTTTAGATATACACCAGGTGAAAATTTAAAAACTGATGGTACAGAATTTATAATCGAAAAAACAGGTAGAAGATATAGAGGACTTTACCATATCCACCCAGATAAAGGTCCTATGGTAGGAGCACAGCATGTTTCTACACCTCATAATTATTTACTTCCAATTAGTGGGTCTACTAATCAAGAAACCAAATCTAAAGCAATATCTAGAACAAATACCATAAGAAGTGAAGGATATAGTGGCGGGTACTAAATAATTTCGTATATTAGGGATTAAAATAAGGTTATATGTACTGGCTTGTAGAAAACGAGGAACAGTTAAATGTTTTAATAAATAGTGGTTATAAAAAGGCTTTCATTGAGGTAATACCTTATAATGATATTATACACCCCGCACAAAATCATGTAAGTTTAGTGTATATTAGACCGATTGAAGCAAGTAAAGGCTTTATGGTATGTGTAACACATAGTGAAGCTTTAAATGCGTTAGATGCGCGTATAAACGATATTTTAAATAAGTTTGAAATATTATATTGTCGCGATAAGAAAGAAATATTACATTATTTTCCTTTAAAAGCTCTTTATGACATAACACCACCCCCTACTACATATATACGACCTACAACACCTACACATGATTTATTTTATAGACAACACAAAGATAATCCAGAGTTAAACCTAATTATACCGATTGTTAAACACTATGAATTGTGCGAAACGATTTTTAGAGATCTAAAAACAAATATTAACATAGAAAAAACAAAATATGATGAATTCTTTAACAGTAAAGTATCAGTGGTATTCAACGCCATCGAGAGAAGTGGAATACGAATACACAAACCCACTTTCGAAAAGTACTTCCATCCCGTTAATAGTGAATACGTCTACACTCAGTTCAACTTAAGAACTACAACAACAAGACCATCAAATAAATTTAAAAATGTAAATTATGCAGCACTTAATAAAGAAAATGGATGTAGAAAAAGTTTTATACCGCGCAACAATAGGTTTGTGGAAATTGATATTAGTGCTTACCATCCTAGTTTGGTTGCTAGTCTCGTTAATTATAATTTCCCCACTAGTGATATACATGCTCATTTCGCATCGTTATATAATGTGGAATATAAGAAATCGAAAGAACTTACTTTCAAACAACTTTACGGAGGGGTATTCGAAAATTATAAAGGGTTGGAATTCTTTAAAAAAGTGGAGAAATACGTAGGAGAACTTTGGGATAAGTTCCAAAGCGATGGGTTCGTAGAATGTAAAATTTCTGGATATAGATATGAAAAGAAAACATTAAATAATATGAACCCACAAAAGTTATTTAATTATATTTTACAAAATATGGAAACTTCAACTAATGTTTTGGTATTATGGGATATATTTAGTATATTAAAAAAATATAAAACAAAACTAGTATTATATACATATGATTCATTTTTATTAGATTATTATGAAGAAGATAAAGATGTATTAGATGTAATTAGAAAAATATTTAAAAAATATAAATTAAACATAAAAGAAATAGAAGGATATGACTACAATTTTACAGGATAAAGCTAATATGTATAATACAGATTATGATGTGTTAACATCATTTCAAAATATAGGAGATTTGAATAACAAATTATTTTGTACTTTTACTGATTTAGATGGATTAGAAGATTTAATATCTGAGATCAAATCTAAATATGACATCATATACAATAAACTTTTTGTATTAGAAATTATTGGTAAAGATGAATTTGTTATAACATATAATGTTGATCAAACAAATCTTAGTTCTATCCCAGATAATACTATTTTAGTACATAGAAAAAAAGAATCAAATACATTATATACTATTAATGCTTTAAATGAATTAATAAAAAAATTAAATGGAGGGGTTGTTGATACTAAATATCAAGTAGATTGGCAACATTATAGAAATTGTATATTACTAACCCAACATAATGAACTAAATCAGTTAAATACTAAAATACATAAAATAATAGTTATAGAGTAAAAATAAGTTATGAAAATTTGGGTAAATGGTTGTTTCGATATTCTTCACAGAGGACATTTTGAATTATTTAATTATGCTAAATCATTAGGCGATATATTAATCGTTGGAGTAGATTCTGATAAAAAAATTGCTAAAGATAAAGGTAAAAATAGACCATATAATAATTTAGAAGATAGAGTTTATGCATTAGAAAGTTTAAGAGCTATAGATAAAGTAATGGTTTTTGATAATAAAGAACATTTAGAAAGGTTAGTGTCTTTTGTTTCCCCGGATATTATGGTAGTAGGAAGTGATTGGAAAGGTAAAGAAATAGTAGGAGGAAAATATGCTAAAGAAATTATATATTTTAACCGTATTGGAGATTATTCCACAACAGATATTTTAACTAATGAGAGAAAGTAAGTTATATCCTAATAAACAAAAAAAAGCTTTTGTAGACATTGATGAAACAATATGTTTTTATGCAAGTAAAAGAATATATGAAAAAGCAATCCCCAGCGTTGATAATATAGCAAAAATAAATAAACTTAAAAAAGAAGGATGGCATATAACTTATTATACAGCTAGAGGAGGTTTTAGTAAAATAGATTATACCGAATTAACTACAAAACAATTAAATAAATGGGGATGTCTTTTTGATGATCTTGTGGTTGGGTATAAAGAAGATATTACATTACCTACTAAACCATCATTCGATTTAATTATAGATGATAAAGCTAGAAGAATAGAAGAATTATGATAGTAACACCTAAAATAGTAAAAAAAGGATGGGGTAAAGAAATTTGGATCCATAATGATGAGGAATACTGTGGTAAAATTTTAAGATTTGATACCGCAGGAAATAAATTTTCTCTTCATTATCATATTAAGAAAAAAGAATCATGGTATGTAAATAATGGGGTTTTTAAATATACTTGGATCGATACTGAAAAAGGAGAAGAATATAGTAAAGTTATAGAAGAAGGAACTTGTTTAACTATAGAAAGAGGACAAATCCACCAATTAGAAGCTTTATTAGATAACTCAGAAATATTTGAAGTATCTACACAACATTTTGATGAAGATAGTTATAGAATTAGAACGGGAAATAAATTATGAAAATATTAATTATAGGAGATAGTTGTATAGATAAATTTATATATGGGGAATGTAATAGAATTTGCCCAGAAGCTCCAGTTCCTGTTTTTAATCCAATTAAGTCTACTACTAATGGTGGTATGGCAAAAAATGTTTTTAATAATTTAAAAAGTTTAAGTTCTAATTTAAATATAGATTTTATATCAAATTCAAATTTAATTACTAAAACTAGGTTAGTTGATATTAAAACTAATCAAATGTTATTAAGAATAGATGACAATGATACATGCCCTGGGTTTACAGGTTTAGATAAGTTAGAGGATTATAATGCAGTTATTATTAGTGATTATAATAAGGGTTTTTTAAATAAAAATGATATTAAATTTTTAATTAATAAATATCCACTTTCGTTTATTGACTCTAAAAAAACGTTTGGTAAATGGATTAATAAAGCTTCATTTATAAAAATTAATGAATCTGAATATAATAAAAATAAAGAAAATTTAATTGATTATAAAGGACAATTAATTGTTACTTTAGGAGAAAAAGGAGTTAAATGGAATAATTTATTATACCCTCCATCTAGGCAAGCAGAAGTATCCGATTTGTCAGGAGCAGGTGATACATTTTTTGCAAGTTTTATTTATAAATATCTTAAAACTGAATCAATATCTTCGAGTATTAATTTTGCACAAGATTGTGCTTTAGAAGTAGTAGAAAAAAAAGGCGTAGTAATAGTTAAAAATGATTTGGATACTTAGTTACTATTTCGTATATTGTGCGCACATTAATAAAAGTTATAATTAAAATTAGTTACATTTATGGATTTATCAAAACTTAAACAGAAATTGGATACCCTCCAATCAAAACCACAGGGTGGTCAAAAGACCGATTACACAACAATTTTTTGGAGACCTACAGTAGGTAAACAACAAATTAGAATTGTACCATCAGCGTATGATTCATCTAACCCATTTACAGAACTTAAGTTCTATTATGGTATTACAAATAAAGTTATGATTTCACCTTTAAATTTTGGTGAAAAAGACCCAATTTCTCTATTTGCTGGGAAGCTACGTGAAGGAGAGTATAACAAAGAAAATTATGTACTAGCTAAAAAATTAGATGCTAAAAACCGTATTTTTGTTCCTGTAGTAGTACGTGGAGAAGAAGATAAAGGTGTTAGATTATGGCAATTTGGTAAGTTAGTATATGAAGAATTATTAGCTCTTGCTGTTGATGATGAAATTGGAGATTATACTGATATTGTAGGTGGTAGAGATCTTACAGTAGAAACAGTAGGACCAGAAGCAACTGGTACTCCTTATAATAAATCATCAGTACGTGTTAGATTAAAAACGTCTGCACTTAGTGAAGATGCTTCATTAGTAGAAAAATGGGGTAATGATCAACCTAACCCTAAGGAATTATTTAAAAGGTTCACATTTGATGAAATGAAATCAGCATTAGAACAGTGGCTATCACCAGAAGAAGATGATTCAGAAGAGGTGGTTACAACACCAGTTGCTACCCAACCTTCTACTAGTTTTAGCTTAGATACTTCAAAAGCTAAACAAAGTAAAGTAGATCAATTTGATTCTTTATTTGATAGTAAGGATAGTGGTAATAAAGTTGATGATCTACCTTTCTAAATATGGCGAAAAAAATATCAAAGTCTCTTTCGGCAGCAGTGTCTGCCGAAATTAAGAGCAAATTTGATCTAAATAAATTTAAATCATCCAAAGGTTTAGATAAAAACGTCAAATTTAAGGAACAAAAATGGATACCACTATCCCCAGCTTTTCAAGCAATCGCAGGAGTACCTGGTATACCAATGGGACACATTTCATTACTTAGAGGACATTCAGATACAGGTAAAACTACAGCACTATTAGAAGCAGCGGTTTCATCACAAAATATGGGTCAACTTCCTGTATTTATTATTACTGAAATGAAATGGAATTGGGAACATGCAGCTCAAATGGGTTTAAAAGTTAAACTTATTAAAGATGATGAAGGTAATGTTATTGACTATGAAGGAAACTTTATTTATGTTGATAGAGAAACTTTACATACAATTGAAGACGTAGCAGCATTTATAATGGATTTACAAAATGAACAGAAAAAAGGTAATTTACCTTATGATCTAACATTTTTCTGGGATTCTATTGGTTCTATCCCTTGTGCAATGTCAGTTGAAAAGTTAAAAAATAACAATGAATGGAATGCAGGAGCAATGTCAACACAATTTGGTAATACAGTTAACCAAAGTATTGTAATGTCTCGTAAAGAATCTTCACCTTATACTAATACATTAATTGCAGTTAATAAAGTTTGGACAGCAAAAGCAGAATCACCTATGGGTCAACCAAAAATGATGAACAAAGGTGGAATGGCAATGTGGTATGATGCTACATTTGTAGTTACATTTGGAAACATTTCAAATGCTGGTACATCAAAAATTAAAGCAATTAAAGGTGGTATGCAAGTAGAATGGGGTAAAAGAACAAATTTACAGATCGATAAAAACCACGTTAATGGTATGCAATCAAGAGGTAAAATTGTTATGACAAACCATGGTTTTATACAAGATACAGATAAAGATAAAAATGCTTATAAAAAAGAGCATGCCGATGAATGGTCTAAAATCCTAGGAGGAGGAACATTTAAGATTGTAGAAGATGAACAAGATGTAACACCTGTACTTTACGACGTACAAGACTTATAAACTAAAACATGAAGCATAAAGAATTATTTAGCCTGCTGGACAGTGTTCAGGAGGATCAGGAAGAGACTATACAAAAAAAACATGATAGAGTACTAATTTTAGATGGTTTAAATCTATTTTTTAGAAACTTTGCTATGATGAATATGGTTAATCCTGATGGAGTTCACATTGGTGGGTTAGGTGGGTTCTTCCGTTCTTTAGGTGCTATGATTAGACAAACTAATCCAACTTCTGTTTATGTGGTATTCGATGGAGCGGGTTCAACTACCAACCGAAAGAATCTGCTCTCCGAATACAAAGGAACAAGAAATTTACAACGAATTACAAATTGGGAAGCATTTGATAATATTGAGGAAGAACATGACTCAAAAATTGACCAAATAGTGCGTATAATTCAATATTTAAAGCTATTACCTGTTAAAACCACCATACTCGATAAAGTTGAAGCTGATGACATTATAGCCGTGTTAGCTGAAAAACTAGTAAAAAAACATAATTCAACTTGTTTTATAGTATCTAGTGATAAAGATTTCCTACAGTTAGTAACTGATAAAATTATTGTATATAGACCAATGGAAAAAGAGTATTATACTCCAAAGGTTGTAGAAGAAAAAATTGGTGTATTACCTTCAAATTTTATTTTACATAAAACACTATTAGGAGATAATTCAGATAATATTAAAGGTATTAAAGGTTTAGGTGCTAAGGGCATATTTAAAAAATTCCCGGAATTAAAAACAGAAGAATTAACACTTCAAGATATTTTCGATATATCTGCTAGGAAATTTAAAGAACACGTTGTATATTCACGCATAGTTCAGGAACAAGATAGAATTGAAACTAATTATAAGGTTATGGATTTAAGTGTTCCAATGATAGATGAAAAAGGGAAAAAACATATAGATAATTTAATAATAGAAGATTTTCCTGAACATAACCCTGAAATGTTTATCCAATTTTATAATGAAGATAAACTAGGTGGAATGATTAGAAATTTAGAAACATGGTTAAAAGATATATTTTCACAATTTAAAGGTTATAAAGATTGACACTAAATAGCATAAATCAGTACGGACACGAATTTCAAATAAAGGTTTTATCATCTTTATTAACTCATAAAGAGTTTTTAGTTAATATACATGATATAATTTCTGATGAATATTTTGAAAACCCAGCACAAAAATGGGCTATAAAGGAAATATTAAAATATTATGACAAATATCATACTACACCTTCATTAGATATACTAAAAGTAGAATTATTAAAGGTAGATAATGAAGTATTACAATTATCTATAAAAGAACAATTAAAATTAGCCTTTGTTACTTCTGATGAAGATTTAGAATATGTACAAGAAGAATTTACAAATTTTTGTAAAAACCAACAATTAAAAAAAGCTTTAATGTCTTCTGTTGATATGTTAAAAGCAGGGGATTATGATGGAATTCGTTTTTTAGTTGATAGCGCATTAAAAGCAGGACAAGATAAAAATTTAGGACATGAATATATTAAGGATATTGAAGAACGTTATAGAGAAAATTCAAGAGAAACTGTTCCTACCCCTTGGCCTAAAATTGACCAATTATTGCAGGGTGGACTTGGAAATGGAGATTTTGGTCTCATATTTGGTAATCCAGGAGGTGGTAAATCTTGGTCATTAGTAGCTATAGGAGGACATGCAGTTAGATTAGGATATAATGTACTTCATTATACTTTAGAATTGGGAGAAGAATATGTTGGAAAAAGATATGATGCTTTCTTTACTAAAATTCCGGTTAATAAAGTAGATTCGCATAGAGACAAAATTGAAGATATAATACCTCAATTACCAGGTCAACTTATTATCAAAGAATATCCTACAGGAAGGGCATCAGTTTCAACAATTGAATCACATATTGCGAAAAGCACAAGTATGGGAGTTAAACCCGATTTAGTAATAATTGATTATGTAGATCTTCTTTCATCAAGAAAAACAAATAGAGAGCGTAAGGATGAAATTGATGATATTTATACAAGTACTAAAGGATTAGCTAGACAGCTTAACATACCAATTTGGTCGGTTTCTCAAGTTAATCGTGCAGGAGCCCAGGATAAAGTTATCCAAGGAGATAAAGCAGCAGGATCGTATGATAAAATTATGATAACTGATTTTTGTATGTCTTTATCTCGTAAAAAAGAAGATAAAGTAAATAACACAGGTAGATTTCATTTGATGAAAAATAGATATGGTATGGATGGGATTACATTTGGTATTCAAGCTGATACTTCAACGGGACATTTTGTTATAAAAGATGAATATGTTGAAGGAAACGAAGATGAAAACTTACCAACTCAGTCTCGTTCAAATAAATTTGATACAGATGTAGATAAGTTTGATAAACAGTTATTAAGAAAAAAGTTTTTTGAATTAGAAAAATAACAATTTAAATTAAAACAATGGCAAAAACCTCATTATTACAAGAAAGAATAGTATATAAACCCTTCGAATACCCGGAGGCTTTTGATTTTTATATGAAACAACAACAAGCACATTGGCTTTGGACAGAAGTACCAATGATGGCGGATGTTAATGATTGGAAACAAAATCTATCAGAAACCGAAAAAAATATTATAGGTTCTATTCTTAAAGGATTTGCCCAAACCGAAACAGTAGTAAATGATTATTGGACACAATTAGTTACAAAATGGTTTAGAAAACCTGAAATTATTGCAATGGCTGTAACTTTTGGTTGTTTTGAAACTATTCATGCTGAGGCTTATTCATTATTAAATGAAGAATTAGGATTAGATAATTTTGCTGAGTTTTTAGAAGATGAAACAACAATGGCTAAAATTGATGCCCTAATGAAAGTTAGAGATTCTCATGATGGAACTCCTGATTGGCATGAAAGAGCTAAATCATTAGCAATTTTTTCTGCATTTACAGAAGGTGTAAATTTATTTTCTTCATTTGCTGTTTTATTATCTTTTAAATTACAAAATAAACTTAAAGGAGTAGGACAAATAGTTGAATGGAGTATTAGAGATGAATCTTTACATTCAAATGCGGGTTGTTGGCTATTCAGAACTTTACTAAAAGAACACCCAGAATATGATACACCTGAATTAAAATTACAAATTGAAGAAGCAGCTCATTTATCTTTAAAATTAGAATTAGATTTTATAAATAAAGTTTATGAAATGGGTGATTTAGAAGGTTGTACTAAATATGATTTAGTATCATTTATTAAACACAGAGTAAATACTAAAATGGGGGATTTAGGATATGAACCAATAGTTAATGGGATAGATAAAGAAGCAGTACAAAGAATGAGTTGGTTTGACAGTTTATCAGCTGGTAAACAACACACAGACTTTTTTGCAAATAGAGTAACAAATTATAGTAAAGGTGTTCAAAATTGGGATGCTGGATCATTATTTTAAAATATGGATAATAATACACTACAAGTAGATTATAGTAATTGGGAAGCTGGAAAGCATTACCCAGAATGGATGGATGAAATTTCTTTGGCAACAATAAGTAAAGGATATCTTTTACCAGGAGAAACAGTAAAAACAGCTTATAGAAGAGTAGCTAAGGCAGCAGCTTTTAGACTTAAAAGACCAGACCTTGAAAATAAATTTTACAAAATTATGTGGAATGGGTGGCTTGGATTAGCTTCACCTGTTATTTCTAATATGGGTACAGACAGGGGATTACCTATTTCTTGTTATGGGATAGATACTCCGGATTCAATTAGAGGTATTGGTTTAACTAATGCCGAATTAATGAGATTAACTTCTAAAGGTGGAGGTGTTGGGATTGGATTATCAAGAATTAGACCCAGAGGTACAGAAATAGCAGGAAATGGGAAATCAGAAGGAGTAGTTCCATGGGCTAAAATCTACGATTCTACTATAATAGCCACTAATCAAGGTAATGTAAGAAGAGGAGCTGCATCTGTAAATTTAGACATCGAACATCCAGATATAGATGAATTTTTACAAATTAGAAGACCAAAAGGGGATCCTAATAGACAATGTTTAAATCTTCATCAATGTGTAGTAGTAGGAGATACTTTTATGCGTAAATTAGAATCAAGAGATTCTGATGCCTTAAATACTTGGGCTACAGTACTAAAAGCTAGAATGGAAACCGGTGAACCTTATGTTATGTATAAGGATAATGTTAATAAAGATAATCCTATTGCATATAGATTAAATAATTTAGATGTAACAATGACTAATATTTGTTCTGAGATTACTTTATTTACAGATGAATGGCATTCATTTATTTGTTGTTTATCATCTTTAAACTTAGCTAAGTATGATGAATGGGTAAATACTGATACAGTAGAATTAGCTACTTGGTTTTTAGATGGTGTAATGCAAGAATTTATTGATAAATCTAATGGTAAAGATTCATTAATTAGAAGCCATAATCATGCTAAAAAAGGTAGAGCATTAGGTTTAGGTGTTATGGGTTGGCATACTTTTTTACAACAGAAAAAATTACCTTTTAATTCTATAGCTTCTACAGCACATACTCATAATATATTTAGGGATATTTCTAATAAAGCTGAAAAAGCATCTATGGAATTAGCAGCAGAATATGGTGAACCAATTTGGTGTAAAGGTACAGGTATGAGAAATACTCATGTATTAGCTATAGCTCCAACTGTTTCTAACTCAGTTATATGTGGGGGTGTAAGTGCTGGAATTGAACCTTTACCTGGAAATGTTTATACTTTTAATGGAGCTAAAGGTACTTTTATTAGAAAAAATAAAGTATTAGAAAATATTTTAAAAGAAAAGGGACAAGATAAAAATAAATGGTGGGATCAAATGTTACAAGATGGTGGATCAGCACAAAATTTACCAGATAATGTGTTAACTCCTGATGAAAAAGAATTATTTTTAACGTTTTCTGAAATAAATCAATTAGAACTTGTACGTCAAGCTGCAATAAGACAGCGATATATTGATCAAACCCAATCTTTGAATTTATCATTTGACCCCAATGATTCACCAAAATGGATAAATCAAGTGCATATGGAAGCATGGAAACTTGGGATAAAAACACTATATTATTTAAGAACTGATAGTGTTATCAAAGGTGATCTTGGTTCAAGAATGGCAGATTGCGTGAGTTGTGATGGGTAACCATATGTATAAACGTTATTCTTCATAGTTGTTAGTTACATTTTTATTAACTAAAATCAAATATTTTATGGAAATTTTAACTAAGATTGGCTCTTGGGCCAACAAACTTACTGAAATAGGAATTTCAGTTATTGCACTTGGAGTAGTACTTGAAGTACTATTTGGTGGAGTTGGTATCCCCTTTTGGAAAGATATATCTGTAGTAGATAATATCATGGGAATACTAGGTAATCTAGATGGAAAAGGCTTATTAGGTCTAGTAGGTGCTTTTGTACTTATTCATATACTAAAAAAATAGTATAAAAGATTACAAAGAAAATTAAGAAGGGTGCATTAGCACCCTTTTTTTTTATATTTATGAGCAAATAGGGTTACTTAAAAATATAGTTATATCTACATAAATAAATAAATTAAACTATATGAAAAAATTACTATTATTAGTATTTATATTACTATTAGCAGTCCCTTCTTTTAGCCAGGAAGAAGAAAAAACTTCATTCATTAAAAAAATAACTAAAGAATTTTATAAAGATTTTCTTAAATATGGTACAGTGTATGGTGCAGGTGATATTTCAAATTCAATTGAAGCAGCAGAACCAACATATTTTTTAAGAACTAACCCTGATGGAAGCTTATATTCTATCCCAGATGTAGTAGATAATACAGAAGTATTTCCATTCGACTATAGATATGGGTTTGGTATTAGAAAATTAGCTAGATTTAACTATGAAAGAAAACCAAAAAACTTTTATGATGGAACTGAGGAACAATTAGTATTTGGAGCACCTACATCAGCAGTTACAGGATTAGAATACCAATTCCATTTTGAAAAAGAAAGATGGAGAGGGAGAGATTTTACTAATTATAATTTCTTTTTAAAACACACTGGAAAGCATCATATTGTAAAAATACAAGCTAGAGAAGTAGGCAAAATCAATTTAAATTATA
>Ga0209634_1000122_pt1 | contig 61380 bp, 104 predicted proteins | sample LinPmetageLP40_FD_184043 | JGI IMG/M metagenome (GOLD analysis project Ga0209634, IMG submission 184043) | Marine viral communities from the Pacific Ocean - LP-40 (SPAdes) (version 2) | ecosystem: Environmental > Aquatic > Marine > Oceanic | place: Pacific Ocean | collected 2010-08-26
TGCGATTAATAAAAATCCAAGGCGCGGTAGAATGATGAATATGTATAGAATATCAGATAATGCTGGTGAGGATGGAGATGTTATATTAGAAGGTAGTACTAGATATCGAATTTTTAAACCTCATAAAACTGGGTATCACTTTGGATATGAAGCAGATGTAAATGCATGTTATGCATTTCCCGAAAATAATGTACCATATGCATAGGATAATATAAAATGGCACTCATGGTATCGGTATCGTCATCACCACCACACAATCTTAATGGAATAGGCTGCGCTCAACGTATACAAAATGGTGGAGTTTTAGTATCCACTAAAGTAACTAAGACTACCAATAATATATTATATGGTCCACCTTCAGGTGGCGGCGGTGCTGCACCTACTGGCGCTGAAGCTCAATCTTGGTCTGACGGATAAGGAATAACAAAATATGGCAATAAACTTTCCAAATTCTCCTACAAATGGACAACAAATAAGCACTAGTGATCGTATATACACATACAATGCATCAAGCGGCAGATGGGACGGTAAAACTACTTCAATAGGAGCAGATGGGCTAGATAGTTCTAGTATTATAGGATTAGTAGATAGTGCTTATGTTGCATCTAGAACAGGAAGTGTAGATTTTTTGGCAGTTGCATCTAATATTTTACCAGACGCAGACAGTTCAAGAGATTTAGGATCTGCATCTAAAAAATGGAAAGATTTATTTTTAAGTGGTGATACTATAAATTTAGGTGGTATCAAACTTAAAGACGCTGGTGGTTCGTTAAAAGTTGAAACAAGTGCTGGTGCTGATGTTAGTCCAGGCGGTACAAAGATATACGCTAATCTTGCAGCATTTCCAGCTTCAGGTAATGCTGCTGGCGATATTGGTTTTGCAACTGATACTAAAGCATCCTATATGTGGGATGGAGTTGCATGGCAAAGAATATCGATAGGCTCACAAATCGGACCTAGATATACTACAACACCGTCTGGAAGTCATAATTTGACTCAGGATGGAACAGCATCAACTATCACCGCTGTCGCTGTTGATGAATCTGGATTTCCTGTAACGTATGATTGGGATGCATTCAGTGGATCGACCATATATAATGATGATAGTTTGCCTCCTCAACTCGCATCGATAACTAAAAGTAATGGTGTTTTTACTCTTACACCATCTACAGCAGAGGCAAATGCTGGAAATTTTTCTTTTAGAGTAAAGGCTTCAGATGGAGTTTTAGTAACTCCTGCAATATCATCGGTAGACTTATCGTTTAGAACAGTTATTACTATCGCATCAAGACAAACAAGAGGATCCACTTATGTTGAGCCAACATCTACTGGTGAAACTCTATTTTGGGCTACAAACACCGCCTCTGGCTCGAACTATAATTATTTCCCAGAAGGTGCTACAGTAGCAGCCAGTGGTATGCCAACAGGTAAGAGATATATTGAAGCGAAAATGACTACGATACATAGTGGCACTAACTCTCAGTGGTTGATTGGACTAGCAGAACGAGATACGGCTCATGCTAACGGTTCTGGTGGTGGGTATTTGGGTGGAAACGTAGTTTATGTATATCAAGACAATGGAAATCATTACGGCAGTTTGTCAGGCGGCTCTGACACATCAAGTGGATTAGGTAGATATGTATTGAATGATGTAATGCAAATTGCATATGATACCGATGCAGGAAAAGTGTGGATGGGAAAAAATGATACTTGGAGTACGGTAAGTGGCGACCCAGGCGCTGGTGGTGCTGGTATCTCTATACCACATACAAATAATGGATATGCGTTTGTTGTAGCATCGGGAACCTCGGCGACAGTAAGTCATACATTTACTTGGGGCGGTGAAGATTATACTAAACCAACTGGATTTTCACATTTTTAATAGAATAAAATAGGATAAGACATGGCAATAAACTTTCCAAATAGTCCATCTAATGATGATATTCATACTGTGGGATCACAAACTTTTGTATATAAAAGTTCAATACCCGGTTGGCAAAGACAAGTATCTGGTGTGAATTTATCTTCAGTAGCGCAAGATATATTACCAGACACTGATAGTTCAAGAGATTTAGGTTCGCCTACTAAGAAATGGAAAGATTTACATTTAAGTGGTAATACGATATTTTTAGGAGACTCTGGTTCTATTTCAGCTAGTACTGGTGGTGAGATTATTTTACCTTCTATTAAGATTGGCACAGGAGATAATGCAGTTAAGTTAGAAGCAGATGGTTCTGGTAAACTTAGAACTAAAAAAGTTGTTGGTGGTGTAACACAAGCTGCTGAAGAACCAGGCAATGCTACAGTAGTTACAGATATGACAGGACTAGTTGCATTAACTGGTATGAGTACTGGTCAGATTGCATTAGTAAGTGCATTGAATAGAGTTTTTATGTACACAGGCACTGGCTGGTTTAAAATTGCAGATATGACAAACGCAACACCAACAGACATTACTGGTGTTAATGCAACTTATGACTTGGCAACAGATGGAACCGCAACCACAATCACCGCTGTATCAACAGACCCAGAAGGATTTGCGCTTACTTGGAGTTATGCAGTCACAACAGGTTCGCTCGGTAGTACAGCAACAGTATCTCAAGCGGATAATGTGTTTACTGTCACACCCTCAACAGATTCAGCCCATGCAGGATCTTTTGGTATAACCTTTAGTGTAACTGATGGAGCGACAGGTGCTGTTAGTGCAGTAAGTGCGTTTACATTGCAGTTTGCATCTTGGGCGACAGGTGCTGTGTATCTAACGACTCTTGAAGCGCCATCGGCATATCGAACGCCAAAAGGCAGCTTTGGGGCGTATTTTGGGGCGAACAGTGTGATTAGCGGAGACGGATTAACGATTGCCGTGTACCAGAAATATACAAGCAATCCTGCTGTTTCGGTCACCGATCACTCAGAGGTCTACATATATACACTTGTGGGTGGGAGTTGGACTGCACAGGCAACTTTGAGACCACCAACGTCAGCGCAATACGATGCATGGGGAGAATACCTAGACATTTCAAGTGATGGGAATACTCTTTTGGTGGGCATCGCGTCCGGCGCACAGCCCAGAGAAGTCACTATTTTGACACGTTCTAGTGGTGTGTGGAGTACTGAGGATACGTTTAATATTAATAATTTTGCAGCGGCCTCGCTCACTGCTTCGGGCGACACGGCGGTATTCAGAAACGGGGTAAATACAGTGGAGGTATGGTCTAGGTCAGGCTCTGTCTGGTCACAACAAGCCGTCACATATCCGAGCACCGGCGGCGACATGAAGGATTTGAAAATTAGTGGAGATGGAACTACAATTGTAGGAACGCAAGGCACGCTTAACACTAATGGCCGAATATTCAGCTACACGTATGACGGCACAAGCTGGACATCAACATTTAGCTCAAGTCCAACCATTGGTACAATCTCTGGTTATCAGGTGTGGTATGTATCAAAAATTGCTCTATCTAATGATGGGTCAATCGTTGCGGTGGAGCAGCACCAAGGTTCAACCGGCGGGTTAGTACACATCCTTGCTCTGTCAAGCGGGTCATGGTCCTCTCAGGCGACTTTACGACCAGCCAGCTATACTAGCGCGACAACTGCGTCACCGTCACCAAATTTTGGTCAACGATTAGCTATGAATGGTGATGGAACTAATCTGGTTGTAGGAGCACCTCGGGAACCTATAAATTTTCCATCTAGTTACGGCAATGAGCCGGGGGCCATTTATTTTTTCGTCCGCTCAGGATCAAGCTGGACCGAAGCAAGTCGAAACACACAGCCATCAACGGGCTACCCAACGAACTACAGTGAGACATACGGCACTCAATCTCTTGACATGGACAGTCAGGGAGTAACTTGTACGGTTGACCATAAAAATTACGGGCCAAGTCAGAGTGACAATATCGGCGGCGTCCATGTGCTGAAAGGTGGATAAAATAAATGACCTCTAATGCTTTTAATTTATCAAACATTTTGATTAACGGAACAACTAATATAAGTTCTTCTGTTATAGCTAGTGATATAGCAGGAACATATTTGACACAAATAGCTAATCCTGCTGCACTTTCTATTGCAAATAATACACCTGGAGATAAAGTTTTTTCCACATCGAACAGTAAATTATTTTTATGGACAGGTAATGCTTGGGTAACTATGAGTACAACTAATGAGTTTCCTAATGTACCGACAGGAATATTAGATAATTATACATTGGCTACCGATGGTACGCCTACATCTATTACTGCGGTATCAACTGATCCAGACGGTACTACTGTGACTTTTTCTTATGAGACTATAGGATTACTTAATGAAGCTGCAATAGCACAAGCAGATAATGTATTTGTGGTATATCCTACAACAAATACTTCATACGGAGGCACTTTCGACTTAATAATAAAAGCTACATCGAATGGTGAAACTATAGGTAAAAAAACAACTTTTACTTTAAGTTTTTAGGAAAATAAAATGCCATCTAATGCTTTCAGATTATCAACTATATTAAAATTTGATGAAACAAAAATACCCAGATCGAATTTTCCTGCTTCTATTCAAGGTAGCGGATTTTCAATGATTGATTCTGGAGATATTTTACCAATATCAGGAATTGCAAATGGATATTTGGCATATAGATCATCAGAATTATACATGTATAACGAAAACTCTTGGTTAAAAATAGGAACAACAAGTGATGCTCCTACTGCAATTACAGGAGTTAATGCGACATACACTCTCAACACAGATGGTACGCCTACAATCATAACTGCAGCATCAACTGACCCAGAAGGTTTTCCACTTACATGGTCATATGCAGTTACTTCAGGAACTTTAGGAGATACAGCAACAATATCTCAACTGGACAATGTCTTTACAATTAATCCTTCTTCAGTAGAGGCTCATGCAGGAACATTCAGTATAACTATTAGCGTAACTGATGGTACTAATATTACAACTCAGGTAGTAGATTTTACATTAGCCTTTGCCCCTGTTCAAATTGGATCGGACACAATATATACATCTGGCAATGGAATCTACTATATTCCATCCGGTGCTAATTATGTTAAAGTTTTCGTAACAGGCGGCGGTGGCGGCGGAGGTGGTGCGTCTGCTTATGTCACATCGTGGTTTAGTACAGGCGGTGGCGGTGGCGGCGGTACTGCAATTGGATCAAAAGCAGTAAGTGGCGGCGGCATCAGTTATACTGTTGGCGCCGGTGGTACTGGCGGCTCTGGCCAGGCCAACGGCACAAGTGGCGGAATGTCAATTTTACAATACACTACTACAATCTTTGCTGTCGGGTATGGTGGATCGCGAAACTCTGGCGCTACAGGTGGTGGCCTCGGCACTGCCACAAGTAATGGCATGGTATCCACTTCACTTCTTACTGGTGGTGCTGGCCAAAACGGTCAGGCGCAATACGGGTTCAATGGCGGCGATGGAGGAGCGTCTTATTATGGGCCTGGAGGGTCTGGAGGAAACGCACCCTCTGCAAATGGAGGAACCACATCATCTTTTGGTGGTGGAGGCGGTGGTGCTGGCACCAATACAGGAACTAGAAACGGCGGTGCTGGCACAAGCGGCAAAATTGTAATTCAAGCATGGACAGGACTACCGCCGTAATGATGTCCCTGAAACATTTTATTAAACTGCTATATACTAAGTAAATAATTAATCTAGATGGAGATAGATAAAAATGACTACTGATAATGAAGAAAATAACATTACTATTACACCAAATGATTTGGTCGTTATTCGACAAGTTATCGATGCAGCAACGCAAGCCGGCATTTTTAAAGCTGGAGACTTAACAACTGTGGGTCAAGTATTCGATAAAGTAAATATGATTGTCGAAGATTTAATTGCACAATCTAAGGCAAATCAAGAAGAAAATTCAGAAGAAACGCCTGAAGAATAGTACATACACCCCACTCACTAAGAAGAATCTTATTATAACAGATTCGTTTAAAATGTCAAGTGATTTCTTTACTATGAAAAATAAGATAATGAGGAAAAGACATGGCTAAGAAACCAAAGCAGTTACAAACAGAATCGCAATATGAATATCTTGATAGGGACGGAGATGGCATCATCTCTGATGAAGAAATGGCTAATGAAAAAAGAATGATTGAGTTAGAAGATTTACGTTCTGATATGGAGAATGAAGATAAGAAACAAGATGCACAAAGAGCAATGGCTTGGTTTGCTCTTGCAGGTATGCTGCTGTATCCATTTGCTGTTGTTATTGCAGCTTGGATAGGTCTAGAGAAAGCGCCCAATATTCTTGGTGATATGGCACCAACATACTTTGTTTCTGTTGCTGCTATCGTTGCGGCGTTCTATGCGAAAGAGGTTATGCATAAGAAATAAAATTTGACAAAATGACGTAGAAGTGATATAATAATTAATAATGAAAGGATATAAATTGTCGAATAAACCTGATCCATTTGAGTACATATCTGATACGCATGCCTGGCAAGACTACTTTGCATTAGAATTACTAGGTAAAAACAAGAGATGGTTAGAGATTGGCGCTAACCATCCATTTAAAAATGGAAATAATACAGCACTGCTAGAACTATATGGATGGTCTGGTATAAGTATAGAAATTGATGGCAAGTATAAAGATGCTTGGAAAAATTCTTGGAGAGATGATAGTGTATTAGAGATATCCGATGCAATAACATACGACTATTCTTCCTTAAAAGATAAGCATTTCAATTTTATTCAATTAGATTGTGAACCGCCTAGTGTTACTTACACAATATTGGAAAAAGTCTTAAATGCTGGTTTAACTTTTGATTCCATGACATTCGAACACGATTTATATTCAAATCCTTTGGTGTATATGAAAATTAAAAATGATGCTTATGATATGATAAGTGACTATGGATATCGCAGAATATATGAAGATGTTCCTAGATCCGATATGCTAAGACAGGTATATTCCTATGAAGATTGGTATGTTTCTCAAGATATTAAATATGAAATTAATGATTGGTCAACTTGGGCTAAAAGCATAAAAGGAAAATATGCTAAGGGAGAAAGACGTATAGTATGAAAAATTTGATTTATCAATATTTTGTACCTTACACTATAATATTAAATCCCAATGAAAATAAAACTAAAGAATTTCCTGAATGGGCAAAAATAGGTAAGGAATCAGCTAAAAATTATGCTGATACTATTGGTGCAGAATATATGTTCCAAGATAAAAAATACATGAATGAAAAAACATTGAATGTATTTGAATCTTTCAGAATTATTTTTGATGAAACTTTTGATGAATATGATAACATTCTTTTACTTGATATTGACATGATAGTAAATACAAAAGAAGATATATTTAAAATTAAAGTTGATGATATTGGTATGGTACATGAGGCCGGAGTATCTAGTAGGTCTCCTGCATATGGTTTAAAATTCGATCAAGTATTTTGGAATAAATATTTCAATGATCCAACCACAGGAGTTATATCATACGCTAAAAAGCATATTAACCCATTTTTTGTTTGGCAGAAATCTAAATTATATCCTAAAGAACCTTTTGCTCTATATAATGGAGGACTACAATTATGGTCCAAAAAAGGTAGATTGAAAGCGAGAGAAACTTTCAAAATAGAAGGTCATAATCAATTCAGAGAAATTACGGGTAAAACTGAAACTCCATATCTTAATATGATGTTATTTGCTTACCATTTTGGAATAACTGAAATATCTAATGAGTGGAATAGGCTACATTTTCAATGGGAAAAAGATGGTAATATGGGAAATATAACACATTATAATGCTGTAAAAGATATGATGATAGATCATGAAAAATAACCTAATATATCAATATTATCTATCATACACTGGTCCCAACAAAGAGTTGATAAAAGAAAATATTTCAGGTTTTCCTAAGTGGGCTGAAATTGGAATAAAGTCTGCAAAAGAATATGCGAAAATAATAGATGTTTCTTATGAATTGAATACGACAGATTTAATCGGAGCACCAAATCAAAACTTGGAAGCATGTAGACTTTTTATGGATCCATATTTTGATAAGTTCGATAAGATTTTAATGCTTGACGTTGACACCATAGTAAATACTTCTGATAGTATCTTTGAAGAACAAATTTCCGATGTTGGAATGATCCAAGAACACAGCACTGGATTTACAAATGAGATAATATCTAAACTTGAAAAATACGGTAAAGTTGAGTTTAAGAAATCGTCTACAAATGGACAGAAAAGATACTTGAATGGTGGAGTTGTTTTATGGTCAAAAGAGGGCAGACTGAAAGCGAGAGAACGTTTCGGTGGTTTACCTGTAATGAGAGATTATAGAGAAACTTTAAAACTAAATGAACAGCCATATTTAAATTTGATGCTCACATTACACGATATAAAAGTTACAGAGTTATCTAACATGTGGAATAGAATGAATTATATGTGGCAAATGGGAATACCTGACGGTAAAATAAATCATTTTTTAGCAAAGCATAAAGAACGCATGAAAGATTATGGATAATGAAGATATATAGAATTTTTGATGCTCTTGGTGATAGTATTATATTATCGACATATTTTAAAGCGTATGATATTAAAAAAGTATATTATAACAGAGCCGAATTAAAGACACTCATAGAAGTTCTCGATTTTTATGGTGTAGAAAGACCTGAATTTATTAAAATACCTGAACGAATTAATGACAACATGGTAAAAGTTGTTAAAGACTTGAGACAAGACAAGATAAAATTAATAAATCCAAAAAGCAAATCGGAAACTTCTAATTATGTCACGGTCCAACTAAAAACAAATTCAGATGGTGCCCAAGATAGGTCGATTACTATGGATGATGCTCTATCTCATATGCCAAAAGACTTTAAACATATTCATGATGTAAAAGAATGTAAAACTATATTGGACTTATATTCAACTTTATCACAGTCTAAAGCGCACGTTACAATAGATTCTGGATCAGCTTGGGCATCTGCTTCAATCGGTATACCAACAACGATCATATCAAAAAATAGTATTTACTTTTCGGACGCTTATCATTATATGAGATATATTGAAACTCATGACAATGTGATAGTATATCAACAGAATGGAGAAGGTGTTACTATTCCAAGTGGAAAAGAATATCTTAATGCAGCACTAGATAATGGTGTAAATGTAGATAACTATCAAAACTATATGGAAAGAATAAAATGAAAATAGTGAAGCACGATAATAATATTTATCCAGAATTTCAAACGAATGGTAATGCAGCAAGATTTGCTATGCCTTTTGCAAAAGAAATGTTATCAGGAAATGGATTAGACATTGGTTGTATGAAGCCCGAGTGGGCATTTCCAGGCGCTAAAATGATTGACTTAAAAATTGACGATGAGTGGGATGCTTTTAATTTGCCTGATGAAAAATATGATTATATATTTTCTTCACATTGCGTCGAGCATTTATGTGATTGGGTAGGGGCATTGGATTACTGGAAAGATCATCTGCGTGAAGGTGGTATTATGTTCTTATATCTTCCCGATTATTCTCAGACTTACTGGAGACCTTGGAATAATAGAAAGCATATGAATATCCTTACTCCAGAATATTTAAAAGACTATTTTACGGCAAGAGATTTTTCTAACATACTTGTAAGTTCTGGAGTTGACCTTTATAACGCATTTTATGCAGTGGCTCAAAAGTGAAAACTTATATAATTCATATCAAAGATAACTCAAACTCTGAAAAGACTGCTAATTTGTGTCTCTCAGAATGCCAAAAGTTTGATTATGATGCAGAATTATTTGATGGAATTACGCCGAAAACTATAGACCTTTGGGATAAAAAATATAGTTTAGAAGTCTTAAATCCCAGTCATATGTACGATAGACAAATTGGTAGAAACGGTTCTAAACATACTTACGAATGTAAATATTCGAATTTTTTAAATCACTATACTTTGTGGTTAAAATCTATAGAACTTGATCAACCAATTGTTATTTTAGAGCATGATGTAATTCCTGTAAAATCTTGGGAAAATACAGAATTTGATGAGATGTTAGTTTTGAATATGCGATCTGGACTACATCAAGAAATTTTTGATAGTATTCTTAAACCAGTATTATTAGATGGAATCAATAGCTATTTTAATAATTTTCTTGTGTATAGATCACAAAATATTTGGAATAATGCAGCTATGATTCCTGGTTCCGCTGCGTATGCTATCAGTCCTAAAGGTGCTAACAGACTCATAAAAAATGTTAAAAAATATGGTTGGGATAAAGCAGACTATATAATAAACAATAAGTCGATTCATATACAATATGTTGAACCTCAATATTTTGAACTATCTCATCATATCATAAAAAATCAAAGAACAAGCCATGGAGAATGATTTTATTGTAAATGGTTTTCTAGATGGCACAGATTTCTTAAATAATAAAGAAAAGTTTGCTTCAAGACACGGTCCATCTTGGCCAAAAATTTCTAAGAGAAGTGCGCCTTACGGATTTGGCGATATGATATGTCAAATAAGTAATTTAAATGCAATGTCAAAAGAATCTGCGACAATACTAACAGACAAACAAAACGTAGGTTTTCATGCTTTCAATAAATTAATTTATAAATGTCAAGACAAATATCATTGGAATATCAATAAATCTAAATATGACCATCTAATATCCATATCGGATAATAATATAACTTTATCTGAATTGAGCGAATGTAAGTCTTTACACTATTATCCAGATTTTGAATATGTTAAACTAGACAAATCAAAATTTATTAGACCTGATAACTTTGATGATAACGTAGAATATGCGACGATGCAAACTATAGGTTCTGGAAGATTTCCTTTCATGTATGATAAAATGGAGAATGAAAAACTTTTTAAAAAGTATAATATAAAATTAATAGATGTTGGTAATAAGGAAAGTTGGGGTCTACCTAAGCTTGCGTGGGTAATAGATAATGCAAAATTTCATTTGGGAATAGATAGTGGAATGACACATTTTGCATTAACTATAAAGAATAAAAATGACGTAAAAATATTTTTAGATAAAGATAGAATTACAGGAGTTGGATATAGATGGATAAATCAAAAATATAACGTGAGTAAAATATGAAAATTGAAATATCCGCAAGAGGTAGAGGTAATTGGAATGATTGGAAACTAGGAGATTCCATATTAGTCTGTTCTGTATTCGCACACATTTCTGACACTATAGATTTATATACAATGTATCCAGAATCTAAAGGTATAAAGTTAATTGAAAATCTGAGTCATAAAGTTTATAATGATAAGTATGAATTAAATATAAAGAGTGAAAAATCTTCTTTAGCTACTCATATATATCCAGATCAATTCTATTTGGAAAATAACGTAAATACGGTAAAATACTTTCATAATAATGAGAAAGAAAATTATACAACAATTCAATTAAATTCAAAATCTTCCGATAGATGCGTAAATTTAACAGACACTTTCAAAAAGAAATATATGGAAGAAAAAACTATCGAATTAAGTAATGCACATAATCAATATACTGATATAAAAGATTTATTCGATGTTGTAAGTAAAGCTAAAAATCATGTTGGCGCAGCATCAGGATTAACGTGGGTTGCAATGTCGTGTGGTATACCAACAATCGCATTACTCAATCATAATTTCAGAATAGGAAGCAAATGGGATTATGCTATGGAGTGCATATATAGAAATAAGAATGTAACTGTAAAGGACCTAGTTTCTTAAATGAAAAGAATAGTTATTAATGGAGCTTATGATATGCTTCATATAGGACATATCGATCTAATTAATTATGCAAAATCTCTAGGAGATTACTTATTAGTTGCACTTGACACAGATGAAAGAATAGCATATAATAAAGGTAAAGATAGACCTGTAAATAACTTAAAGACTAGAATGACTATAATTAGAAATTTAAAATCTGTAGATGAGGTTCAGTGTTTTGGAAGTGATGCAGAATTAATTAATTTATTTAAAACATTTAAACCTGATGTGAGAGTAATAGGATCAGATTGGCAAGGTAAGATTATTGTGGGAAGTGAATACAGTGGAGAAATAATTTTTTATGAAAGAAAAGACGAAAATTCAACCACCAAAACTTTGGAAAATTATGTTAATAGGAGACGCATGTGATGATATTTATCATTACGGTCAAATTAATAGAATAAGTCCAGAAGCACCAGTTCCAATATTTGACGAATTGCGTACAGAAACAAAACAAGGTATGACGCATAATGTACTAAAGAATATGCAAAATCTTGGCCTCAATCCAAATTCTATGACTAAACTATGCGATGAAAAGCATAGGTATATTGATGAGAAATCTATGCAGCAAGTTATGAGAGTTGATATTCGTGTTGGACAAGACATTGATATTCCTAATGTCGCTATTGGAACTATAGATTTTGAAAATTATGATATGGTCGTTATCTCAGATTACAATAAAGGTTTTATATCATATGAAATGATTGAATCTATACGCGACAGGTGCGAGTGTCCTATTTTTGTGGACACGAAGAAAAATAATCTTTCAAGACTTGAGGGTTGTATTCTAAAAATTAATGACAATGAATATTCAAAACTTATTAGCAAATGTTCAGATATGATAGTTACTTATGGTGGTAAAAAGGTGGTTTGGAATGATGAAGTATATTATCCTCCAAAAGTAAATGTGCATGATGTTTGCGGTGCAGGAGATACTTTCTTAGCTGCTCTATGTTATGGGTACACTATATATCAATGTATTCCAGATTCTATAGAATTTGCAATGAAAGCTGCAGCGGAATCAGTAAAACATTTTGGAGTCTATGCTCCTACATTAAAGGAAATAGAAAATGGATCAGCAAGTATTTGAAGGAGTTATAGGTGAAAAAAAAGCGATTGTTCACGCAAACGATAATAATGCTGAATCTTTTTACTACATAAATGGTGAGAAAGTAGGCGGCAAAAAATATAATAATTGGACGCTAGATACAGGCTCTCGCCGACCTGCAATATCAGAAACTTTAGATTGGTTGGATAACTGTAAACATTAAAACAGAAAGAAAATATTTTATGAGAGAAGGTAATTATGATCGATTTGAATGTGTAGAAACATTGCGTGATTTTATTTTAAATGAAGAAATATATACCGCAACGGATTTCGGAATACATGATACTGCAAGATATAAACATTTGATCGAATTGGGAAACCAAGTAGAAACTGTATCTGAATTAGGTGTTTGGCAAGGCAGAACAATGGCACTTTTTATGGGACAAAATATAAAAAAAATTTATGGCGTTGATCTTGATTTGTCAAGATTTAATAAAAAGCTTAGACGAATATTTCAGGAATATGCTAAAAAAAATAACATACAATGGGAATTAATAGAATCTACCTCAACATCTGCAAATGCTATACGAGAAGTTGAATTACTTCATATAGATAGTTTACACACACCAACTCACTTGCAAGCCGAATTAGATTTACATTCAAAATTCGTATCTAAATATATCACGTTTCACGATACTAAGTTGGGAAATCCTTTCAATGGTACGCAATTTCAACTGTGGAGAGTTATCGAAAAATTTTTAAATGATAATAAAGATTGGCGATTATATGAACACTATATGCTAGGAAAATGCGGACATGCAACCATAAAGAGGAAATAAAATGAGACTTAAAGGTAAAGTTGAAAAAGGTTGGGGACACGAAACGATCTTTGCTACAAATGATTTGTATTGTGGAAAACTTCTAGTATTTGAAAAAGCTAATTCTCAGTTCTCCATGCATTTTCATTCAGAAAAAGATGAAACTTGGTATATACATTCTGGTATTTTTAACGTTGATTGGATAGACACTAAAGACGCATCAGAACACACTCAAGCTTTAAAAGAAGGAGATACTTGGAGAAATACACCACTATTTCCTCACAGATTAACATGTATAAAACCAGGAACTATTATTGAAGTTTCTACGCCAGACTCTGTTGAAGATAACTATAGAATTAGTAAGGGCGATAGTCAAAAATGAAAATATTCATCACAGGTATAGCAGGATTCATAGGTTATCATCTTGCAAGAAAGCTTTTTTCTCAAGGCCACCATGTACTAGGTATTGATAGTTATAATCATTATTATGATGTTTCTCTTAAAAGATCACGCACCGCAAAGCTAGAAGACCTAGGAATTGAAGTTTCTTATGGCGATTTAACATTAACTACATTTAAATCTGATTGGTATAACAAGCTTAATAATGTTGATGCTGTTGTACATTTAGCAGCATATGCAGGAGTTAGATATTCATTAGAGTTTCCTAAGCTATACATTAACAATAACATAATTGGAACACAAAATCTTATTGAAGCGTGTGAGAATTGGAATGTTAATAAAGTGCTTTATGCTTCTACATCATCCGTGATGAATGGTAATCCTGTTCCGTGGGATGAAAACACAAAGCTATATAATCAAAAGCATCCTTATGGATATTCTAAAGTCGTGAATGAATCTCAATTTCAAATGAGTAATATTAAAAATTCTATCGGTATGAGGTTCTTTACTGTTTATGGACCTTGGGGTAGACCAGATATGGCACTTTTCGATTTCACAAAGAATATTCTTGCTGGTAATGAGATTTCAGTATTTAATAATGGTGACATGGTACGTGACTTCACATATATTGACGATATTGTAATTGGAGTAACAATTTTATTAGAACAATCAGGAAAGAACATATATAATATTGGAAGAGGTGAAAAAGTTCAACTTATGGATTTTATCCACGAAATTGAAAAGAACTTAAATCAAAAAGCAAAAATAAAAATGGCACCTATGCATCCAGCAGACGCGAAAGAAACTTGGAGTAATACAGATAAATTAAAAGCTTTAGGTTATAATCCCGAAGTTTCTATTGCTGAGGGCGTTGAAAACTTTGTAAACTGGTACAAAGATTATTATAAGGTAAATTAAATGAAATCATATGCGATAACTCTTAAAGGTAACAAAATCTCAGAACAAGGGTTTGATGCTCTTTGGCTCAGTTCAAAGAAACTTGGCAATGATTTTAATATCGAAAAGTTTGAAGCGACCGATCACATAAAAGTGGGCGCTGAAATGATGCATTGGGATCTATTTTGGAATTACCCATGGGAAGGCAAAGTTACAGACTTAGCTACGGGTTTAATAAAGAGCGCATATCCAACAGCGGTAAAGACTAAACGCATGGCTGCAGCCGTGTCACATTTTAGGCTATGGACTGAATGTTTTGAAAAGAAAGAGCCGATACTAATTCTAGAACATGATGCAATTTTTAGAAAAAAGTTAGATTACCAGCTGCTATTAGATTCAAAATATGATATAATAGGTATTAATGAGCCGAGAGGGGCAACAAGAAAATCAGCAGAATTTCATAGATTAATTCAAAAGAACAAAAACGAAATACAATCTGTTCCATCTGTAGACGATTATAATATTCCTCAAGGTATTGCAGGAAACTCTGCATATATAATCAAGCCAGAAGCGGCAGAAAAACTAATATCGTTATGCTTCAATCATGGTCTATGGCCAAATGATGCTATAATGTGTAAGCAGTTAGTAGATAACTTAGGCGTCAGCCGAACGTATTATACTAACATTCAAAGACTACAATCAACTACAACAACCTAGAAAGGTCAATCTAAAAATGAAAAAACTTTTAACAATCGTAGCAGCGGCTATGTTAGCGACAAGCGCATGGGCTGGGGATAAAGTTAAAGTAGGGTTCGTATATGTCGGACCAACTGGTGATCATGGCTGGACGTATCGCCATGACATTGGTAGACAAGATGTACAAGATCATTTTGGTGATCAAGTCGAAACATTTTTTGTAGAAAGTGTAAGTGAAGGACCAGATGCCGAGCGTGTAATCAACGCTATGGTCTTACAGGGCGCAGACATTATTTTTACAACATCATTTGGATATATGGAAGCTACGTTAAAAATGGCTAACCGTTATCCACATGTTAAATTCGAACATGCTACTGGATATAAGCAAGCAAAAAATATGTCAAGTTATGGCTTACGCTTATATCAAGCTAGACATGTTCAAGGCGTGATTGCTGGTTTAATGACTAAATCGAACAAGATTTGTTATATTGGTGCATATCCAATTCCAGAAGTTATCCGTGAGATTAACACATATTTCATGGGTGCGCGTAGTATGAATCCAGACGTTGAAATGGATATTGTATGGGTAAATACTTGGTATGATCCAGGAAAAGAGTCAGATGCAGCTAAAGTTCTAATGGCACAAGGTTGTGATATGGTTGCACAACATACTGATTCACCTGCACCCATGCAGTCAGCAGAGCAACAGGGAAAGTTCGGTTTTGGACAAGCATCTGACCAAATTGCATTCGCGCCCAAAGCACAACTGACCGCAACTATCGATAACTGGTCACCTTACTATATTCGTAAAGTGCAAGCAGTAATTGATGGTAATTGGGAAAGTGAGGACTATTTTGGACATATGAACGAAGGTGTTGTTATGATGGCACCATTTACAAATATGCCAGATGAAGTTCGTAGCATTGCGGCTGATATTATGCAACAGATTAGTGACGGTGAATATTTCGCTTTCACTGGACCAATCAAAGATCAATCAGGCGAAATTCGTATTCAAGCTGGAAAGGTAGCTACAGACGGCGAGTTGAACAGCATGAATTATTACGTCGAAGGAATTACCGCAAGATTTCCAAATTAATTTTTCAAATATTTTAAATTAAGTATTGACACTAGTAGAATCATCTGCTAGTGTCTTTTTGTATCAAGAGAGAAAGAGAGAAATCGAAATGTTTGAAGTTGGAATGGGATTTATAAGAAAGTACGCCACAGAAGTTGCTGTAGGAGAGATTACATCAATCCATCAAGATGCTGACGGCGAAACTCTAATAGATGTTATGTTTGAAGATGGTGCGACAAAAGTTTATACTGAGAACTGCGTGATGCAAAATCTGGGACGGCGCATGATTGTTACTGAAACTTCTTTTGCCAAATAATAGGGAATCTTATAATGCAATTTGTAAAAACTGTGAAAGAATATGCTTTAAATAATTATGAGCAAGATGGTTGGGATATTCTCATTGAATGTTATGCCGACGATGAAATCCAAGAAGTTATTGGCAATGCTAATAATTCTAATGAAGCAATATCTAAAGTTAAAAATCATTTAAAGCCACAAAACGACTATCGAAGTGAAATAATGTCTGAGGCCTTCTAATTTCAAGAATAACTTTGCTAAATACATCTAATGAGTTTAGGAGCCTTAGGGCTCCTTTTTTTGAGGAGAAAAAAAGAGAATGACGCAACTAATAAACCCACGTAAATTTACTAACGCAGTGTCCCTATTGAGGGACTTTTTTTTGACTAAAGGCTTTGAGGAAGTACATACGCAAAATAGATTGAGTATCTTAGCCGCTTGTGAAGATCCTGAAAACGTAGCAAGTTATAATTATGAAGGCCAAGTTTGGCCATTACCTCAAACTGGTCAGATGTGGCTAGAACATGAATTACTTACCAGCCCCGATTCAAAGGGGTTTTTTTGTGTCTCAACGTCATATCGACAAGAGCCTAACGCAATTCCTGGTCGTCACGATACGATCTTTCCAATGTTTGAATTTGAAATGCCTGGTGACATTAATGATTTGAAACGTATGGAATATGAACTTTGTGATTTTTTAGGTTTCGGTACTATCACAGAAAAAACATATAATGAATGGCAGCAACATTATGGAGTAAGTGCTAGAACAGAACTAGATGCACAACACGAATTAGCAATGCAAGCATCATTTGGTCCTTGTATGATTACAGACTTTCCAGAAATGACGAGTCCGTTTTGGAATATGAGTCGTAACGAAGATGGTACTAGCCGAAAGATTGATGTTATTCTTGGTGGTATGGAAACAATTGGTAGTGCCGAACGAAGTATTGATAAAGAACAGATGAGAGATACATTTCATACAATTTCTGATGGAGAGTACGCAGGACTTATTAAGAGTTTATTCGGAGATGATAGAGTTGAAGCGGAACTTGAAAAGTTTCTTGAATTTGATTTCTTTCCAAGAGTTGGCGGCGGTATCGGGATGACAAGAATGATTGCAGCCCTAGACAAACTGTAAACTAATCTGGGGTGGTGGAATTGGTAGACACGCGGTACTGTTTATACCGTGAATATATACTAGCGTAAATGTATATTTATTCATGCAGGTTCGACTCCTGCCCCCAGAGCCAAAGGAAATAATAATGATACCTATAATTGATTTTAATTCACCATACGCAAATCAACATATTGAAGATGCCTATACATCTGTAGGTTTTGCCGTGTTTACTAATTGTTTGACAAAAACTGAAAACTCTGATATGATTAGTTGGTTTAGTGAAATGAAAGCATTTTTTAATTTACCTGATGAAATAAAGAAAAAGTATCCATATGAAGGAGACACTAATCTAGGCTATAGTATGGTAGGAGATGAAAATGTTGATCCTACTGCACCGAAAGATATTAAAGAAAGTTTTAATTACAATAACACAAGAATGAGTGAATATCTCTGGCCAAGAGAATTGCCAGGATTTAAAACAACTGCAATGCAGAGCATTGATGTAGCTGATAAACTCACACTTAGAATATTGAGCAGATTTGATGAAATTTTAAAATGTGGATCTACACTTGTAGATGCTCATATGCAGCCATTTAATACTACAAGGGTTATTCATTATCCCGCATATGAAGGAGAAATAACAGACCGACAAATGAGAATTGGTGAACATAGTGACTACGGAACCATTACACTACTTTGGCAAATAAACGATGTTCCAGGATTGCAAGTACAAGATTTAAAAGGCGAATGGCATCCAGTGCCATATAATGTCGATGGTGTAGTTGTGAATATTGGTGATCTACTTCAGAGATGGACAAATGATTACTTTAAAAGCACAAAACATAGAGTAGTTAATTCACATATACATAAAACTAGATTCAGTATGCCACATTTTGTTGATCCTACTCCGGGTACTATAGTAGATAATTTACGTTTTCATGAAGCTTCTAAGTATCCGCCTATTGAGAGTAAAGAATATTTGATGTGGAGACTAGCACAAAGTTATTAAGGTTATACATTATGAAATTGACATTATTAGGATATGGATTTGTAGGCAAAGCTGTTTACAACGTTTTAAAAGATCATCATGATATCACAATTGTTGATCCAGAATACAACGATAATAAGATAGAAGATCAAGGTGATTCAGATGGTTATATCATTTGCTTGCCAACACCAGAAGGTAAAAATGGTGAATGTGATATGAGCATTATATTTGAAATGCTCAATAGAATTCCAGTTGCGACTATAAGTCCATCAAATATTCTTATAAAGTCAACTATGTCAATGGAAGGCTGGAGAGAAATTGAACAAACGTACAATCATTTAAACATATGTTTTTCTCCAGAATTTTTAACTGCAGCAAATGCAAATGAAGATTTCAAAAAACAGACAGAAATGTTTTTTGGTGGAGGTGATGAATATTTTTGGATAGATATTTTTAATCCATGTAAAAAATTTACACCAATCTTTTCTCCAATACCCGAACTTATCTTAATGAAGTATGTTAGAAATTCTTTCTTGGCAACAAAGGTAGCATTTTTTAATGAAATTTACGATCTTTGTTCTAAAATGAATTTACAGTACGACGAAGTAAGTTACTTAGTGGGTATGGATAAAAGAATAGGATATTCACATATGAAAGTTCCTGGTCCAGATGGCAGAGGATTTGGTGGTGCTTGTTTTCCTAAAGACACGAAGGCACTATACAATTCTGCAAAACTTAAAGATCATTCTTTAGACATTCTTCACGCGGTTATCACTTCAAATGAAAAGGTAATAAAAGACAATGTTTAAATTTTTTACTTCAAAACACTGGATGCATTGGTCAATCTTCGGTACACTCTTAATTTTATTTTCTACGTGGTATCAGGTACAAATTGATGTTGCGATAAATGAATGGTTTGGTGATTTTTATAATAATCTCCAAAAAGCGTTAGCTACACCTGGTAGCATTACTGCCGCAGAGTTTTATGGATCATTAGCATCTTTCGGTTGGCTAGCAGTAAAGTTTATTGCTATTGCAGTAGTCACTAAATTTTTTGTATCTCATTGGATATTCAGATGGCGAACAAGTATGGTTGAGTATTATCATGATAAGTTTAAATATGCTAGAAGTCTAGAAGGTGCGTCACAACGTATCCAAGAAGATACTATTAAATTTGCTAGAATCATGGAAGATTTGGGAGTTGGTCTGATGGAGTCAATCATGACTTTAATTGCTTTCATTCCTATTCTCATTGGTCTATCTGCGGCAGTTACACATTTGCCAATATTAGGCGAAGTTTCTAATTCTCTTATGTGGGTAGCACTTGCAACGGCATTAGGAGGTACCCTATTGCTTGCTGCAGTAGGAATCAGACTACCTGGAATTGAGTATGACATTCAAAAACGTGAAGCTGGTTACCGTAAAATTTTAGTCCATGCAGAAGATGATCCTAAAGCAGGTCAACCCAAAACTCTTGCGGAATTATTTGATTGGGTAAGAGACATACATTTCAAATCGTATTTTCACTATGCATATTTCAACATGGCAAGATATTCGTATTTTCAAGGTATGGTTCTTGTTCCATATCTTGCATTGGGTCCTACAATTCTCGCGGGGACAATTACATTGGGTGCTCTACAACAAACAATAAGAGCGTTTGGTAGAGTAGAAAGTAGTTTACAGTATGTTGTTAAATCTTGGGCTGTTGTAGTTGAATTGATAAGTGTTTGGAAAAGATTGAGAGAATTTGAAGTTCAAATCAAGGTAGGCGAATCTTCAGATCCACGTTGGAGAGGTTAAAAATAAATGATAAAAGCATATGTGATAACAATAAGGGCTTTACCTAAATCCGTTAGATCCGCGAGTAGATGTATTATGTCGGCTGCAGATTATGATTTGGAAGGAGTTGAAATGTGGCAAGCAACTATTCCAGAAGATAATCCTGAAGAAATATTAAATGATCGAGGAATACCTACTCAAGGATTTTCTGAAATATACTCTAGACCTGAAAGATGTATGTCTGCTTTTGTTTCACATTATAAATTGTGGGAAAAATGTGCGGAAGAAAATGATGATGTTTATTTGATCTTTGAACATGATGCTGTTGTCGAAAATCAGATACCAGTAATACCAAAGATGCACTCACTTAAAGATCCGATGCTTTGCTCAATAGGTGCTCCGTCTTATGGCAAATTTAATATTCCAACAAAACTTGGTGTTAATAAACTCATTTCAAAAGAATATTTACCTGGAGCACATGCTTATATGTTAAATTCTCCTGCAGCAAAGGCTCTAATTGAAAGAGCAAAAGTTGATGCAGGTCCTACAGACGTTTTTCTTCATAATAATAGATTTGATTTTTTATATGAATTGTATCCTTATGTTGCTGTAGCAAGAGATAGCTTTACTACAATTCAAAGAAAAGAGGGTTGTTTGGCAAAACACTCTTACGGAGATAAATATGAAATCATTTAATAAGATATTTTTAACAGGATGTGATAAAAATACTCAATGGATGTTACCATGGTTTATGGTAAATTTTTTAACTTACAATAAAACACCTATCATTTTTGCCGATTTTGGCGTCACTATGGATCACGAAGAATTATTGTCTTTAGGATTTGATGACGTTTTAAATTTGAGAACTGCTGATGTTAAAGGTTGGTTTAAAAAACCCAAATCTATGATAAAAGCATCTCATATTGCAAATAAGGTTTGTTGGTTAGATACAGATATTGAAATTTTATCTGATATGAGTGATATATTTAATTATACAGAATATAATAAAATAGGAATGGTAGAAGATAAGCCTTGGACAAAAAGGTCTGGAGAAGTTTGGCATAATTCTGGAGTCGTAGCTTTTGAAAATTGTCCTACTATTTTGAATGAATGGTCTAACTTTATAAATCAGAGACCTCAAAGAGGCGATCAAGAGACTCTTCACGCTATGTTAAATACTCCTCTTAGTAAAATGATACATATTACAGATTTACCTAACGAATATAATTGGTTAAGAATTCAGACTGTGGACGGAGAAGATATTAAAAATAAAAAAGCCATTCACTGGACTGGTAATAAAGGAAAAGAACATATTAGGAGTTTAATGATAGATGGGTGATGTAGCGCACGTTATTGGAAATGGTAAAAGTGCTGGAATGTATTCTTCAGCTAGAGGCTTAAAAATTGCCTGTAATATGCCTCAGGCGCATATTGATAATTTGTATGCGACAGTGATGGTAGACTTTAAAATGATGAAAGCAATTCATGAAGGAATACTGAGAGTTCCTGGTGACTGGGTATTAGGCGCAAGACCTAAAAAATGGATGGAAATGAGAAATGATTTTCATATGAAATATGCGACTCAAGTGAAAGAATTTTATCTAGTTTTACCAAAATATGCTGCAAACTATACTGATTTTAATTGTGGTCATATGGCAGTTCATTGGGCAGCAAATAAACTTGAGCGTAAAGAAATTCACATGTATGGATTTGATAGTATATTTGGATTTGATATTACTAGTGCAGTCGATTTAATTTTACCTTCGCCTAGAGATAATTTAAGTACACAGAGATTGACCGAGAACTGGCGTCCGATCTGGTTTCATATGTTTAGAGAATTTCCTAATACGCAATTTATCATACATCAAGGAAAAGGCAATTCGTTGATAAAACTTCCTGAAAATGTTGAAACAATTCATCCAAAGTAGTTGACAGTTAGAGTAGTCTATGATACTTTACAATAGTAAAGAGAATCGCTTATGAGATATAGATATGATACTAGACACTTACAATCAGCCCAAAAAAATAACTACAGATTTACTTGACTCTGTAGTTAATCATGCGAATGAAATGTTGTGCTTAGAAGATTATGACCTAGATGAATTACAAATCGTTTTCAAATCAACAAAAGGTTCTCACGGATACTTTGATGGAATTGGAGATGAAGATGATGGGGTCGCGTCTATAGAAATTAATAGTAAAAATTCTGTTGATGAAATAGTCAGAACTATATTTCATGAATTGGTGCATGTTCAACAAGTTTTAAATGAAAGCTTTTGTGACATTGAACAAACTTGGCATGGAGAATATTACGGTAATGTAGAATATGATAGTCGTCCTTGGGAAATAGATGCTTTTGAGAAAGAAAGCATACTTTATGATACTTGGAAGATTTCTAAAAGTGCTAAATAATTGTAATAGAAACTACATATGCGGTAATAAATGCATCACGAAAAACTCCCCAAACAAGATGATCCTTGTGACGATTGGAGTAAACACATCGATAAGTTAAAAGACTTATCTAAGAAATAATATATTCAAAACTTAATCACATCTACTAAATATTAAAAAGAGGAGCAATCTTATGAGTGAGAATGTTGATTGGACTGTAAGGGCATACCTATTTAAAAACGGAGAGTATAAACTTTCTGCTTGGGTAAGCGGTTTGGATAAAACGCATGCCGATAAGTGGTTCGATGATTTCTATGCTACCAATCAGTATGCGAAAATTGTATCTAATCAAATTAGTGAGTAAAGGAGTTCTAATATGAAACTTGAATTTAATTTAAACATGGGACCAGAATATATGTCCGCTGATGAAATCGCGGTTCATGCTATTCTAAATGGTTATCATTTACCTAAAATTAACTTTAGTAAAATTGAGGACAAACTCATAGCAGATGCTTATGCGGGAAAACTTGGTCCTTTAGAAGATAGTGAAGTTGAATTTGCAATGCAACTAATTACTGAATTAGTTTCTAATAAAGCCTCAAAAAAGGTTGACAAGTAAAGTCTTAATGTATATAAAGAAATAGTAAATAGAATCAAATGAAAGTGAACAAATGACTACTCAACCTAACGTCAATATTACTCTTAAAGATCAGCGTCTTTTTATCTTTGATGAATTGCAGCGTGTCAATTGTACCTCAGATGTTGATGGTAGTAATTACTGTATGCAATCTTCTATCTATAATGATATGGTAGAATGGGCAATTGAAGCTGGCTACTGGTCTCCTACTGGATATAGCGTTTCGACAATTGTTGATCTTTATGCTCAATTTCAAGGCTGGGATCAGTCAAATAATCCTATGCAAATAATCGAGGTATCTTGATATGACTGATATTGAAATTCTTGCAGTACTAGGAATTGTGATTTGTTCTTTTGCTGCTGGATATGTTTTAGGACTAAGGCATGCTTGGAAAGATGCAAATAAAATACACAACTCTATGTATACGAGGTTCTAATGATTCGTAATAAAACACCTGCATCTGAAATTGTAATCGACCTAGATGGTCCCGATGGAAATGCATTTCACTTATTGAGTACTGCTAAGAAATTAGCACACTCTCAAGGTATGAAAGCTTCTCCGATTATGTCCGAAATGTGTTCTGGTTCAGATTATTTTAAATTAGTCAAAGTTTTTGATAAACATTTTGGTAATTTAGTCGTTCTAGAAAGTGATAATAGTGAATTATTGGAGTTTATGAATGCGAATTAGTTCTATAGGATACGGTCGTACTGCGACTATTAGATCAACAATGCAAGATCGTCCGATCACGGGCGTGAATAAGACGGAAATTTTATCAGTAATGGAACTACAAGAAATGACTCGTAAAGACAGTTCCTACACTTCGGCTTTCAATAAAATTCCTAAAGCCACTCAAAAGTCTGATATTGATTTTGACCAACTTTTAAATGCCATTTTAGAAAGTGGAGATTTAAAATAAATGATACTTTCACTTACGGCCGAAGCTAAAGACTACATGATGGATCAGTTAGCAATTGCTGAAAAAAATTATGTTCTATTGGAAGTAAAAGGCGGCGGTTGTAGTGGATTTAAATATGATTGGTCTTATGTGGAAGATGATAGTAAAGGAACAGTTATAGACGGTACATTAGTTGTAGATGCTATGGCAGAAATGTTTCTTTTTGGATGTACTGTTGATTATGTCAGAGAATTAGGTGGCAACTATTTAATTGTTAAAAATCCACAAGCCAAAGCGCAATGTGGATGTGGAGAAAGTTTTGCGTTATGATTTATGTTGCACAAATGGTATACACTGATACAGAAAACCATCACAGTATTTTAGTTGGAGCATTTAGTTCTAAAAAACTAGCCAAAGATGCGTGTGATATTGAGTTAATGAGAAATCCAAAATATCAGCCATGTATTCATTCTTTTGAATTAGATGCACCAGGTAGTCAACAGCAGCAAGATGCTAAATTAAGGCCAAAAATGATTTTACATACCAATAATATATTATAATAGCTATTGACAATTACTCACGAATCATGTATTCATATAATTGAAGTTAGCGAGAAAGTGAGAAAGAAATGCAAAATACTTACTATAATAATCAAGGCAAATTTCAAACTGAATTTGACCAAATGACTGAAGTTCTTATTCCTGCAGTGGGACCTTGTGATACTACAGCAGGAGAAATGCTACGCTCGGTAACTCGGTTAGCTCATGATCTTTACAATAACGGTATGGGCAACAACACAAGTGGTGCTTGTAACTTTCTCCTTGAAATGGAAGCTATCTCATACCAAACACATGAAACTATATATGAGTACACCCGCGGCAAATTTTACGACGGCAATTATAACGGCGATGACGTTCAACGCGCCGTTGAAACTGCAATAGATAATACTGTAGAGTTTATCATGATGCATCCGTTGTTAAAAACAGAAGTCAATGATAAAAATATGTTTGATTATGAGGAAGATTTTCAACAGTTCTGTGAAGAATGCGGCGATGAATGTTTTCATAATACCTTATGTGATGATTGCGATGAAATGTGGGAAGATGAATATTAATAAAAAATGTATTGACAATACTTAGCGAATCATGTATTAATATAATTGAAGTTAGCAGAGAGAGAGAGAAAAATGACTAAGTTTGATGAAAAAGAGTACCACAAACAGTGTGATCTAGCCCTACTCAAAGCTAATGAGCACCTAACAGATCAAGACGTTGAAGCCGGTATTTCTTACTGGAATTCTAAATATGAAAATACTGATGCTTATGCAATGTCAGCCAGTTACCTTAAGAAAGCCCATACTTTTGAAAACATTAAGATGTTAAGAAAAGAATATGCTTAATTTCAAAAGTAAATGCTTGACAATGTTTCTTAGTTAAGCTATTATAAAGTATAAAGAGAATTAGTAGAAAGAGTATTTTTTAGCGGGGTGCAAATTTTATTTGCTGTTTTGATTTGGGGACGTCTGTGTTACGTTACCTAAGCCTAACGATAAAGAATGTGTTCCGATAGTAGGACATAACCCTGTTAATAAGTACTCTTAGACTATAAAGAATAGGTCCCTTGGCTCAACTGGATAGAGCAACAGCCTTCTAAGCTGTAGGTTACAGGTTCGAGTCCTGTAGGGTCCGCCAAGAAACTGGGTATGAAGTTAAATTGGAGCGCGAAGCGTTGGAGTTTAAAAGATTGCTCAGTGAAACCCTAGTCGAACGAAAAGCCTTGCAAGGTCGTACTAGGTCGGTGAATACTCTGTACCGACAGAAAGCAGAGCGGGGTTGTCCACGAGAAAGACAAATAGGGGGTGGAGATTGTGCATAGTCTCCACCTCTGAATTTAATATTTTGCGAGAGTAGCTTAGTGGTTAAAGCCCCCCGCTCATAACGGGTTGATCGTAGGTTCAAATCCTACCTCTCGCACCATTATATATAAATACTGTTATATAAAACAAAAAGGATATTCAATATGGCAATACAAGCACCAAAATGGGCAAAAGGAAGCTATCCAACATTAAGAGGTTGGGTAAAAGATGGAGAACTTCTGAAGTCACAAAATATTACTCAAGATGAAATTAATGAATGGAACGGAGAGACTTCTGCACCTAAAGTAGTTGCAACTTCGGCACCTAAAGCTGCACCAGTTCAACTAAGAGAGATTGCTCCAACCACCACATTAATTGATGAGAGTCCTAAGTTTGATGATATGTCCAAAAAAGAATTGGAATCTTTTGCTAGGACAAAAGGAGTTGAGTTGGACCGAAGAGAGAGCAAAAGAAGTTTAATAACTAAAGTTAAAAATTTAATGGGATAAGAGGAATATATTATGAATGTTAATGGACCAGGCTTTTCACATAATTATGCGACTCAGCCTCTTGAATTGATTGTAAAAACTCAAATGGCTAAAGATTTCCATATGGAACAAGCTGATAAACAAAGGCGTTGGGTCGAACAGACCGTATCTGAGCCAAACAAAGCTTTAAGAATGTCTTATGAAGGTCATGCTGGCACATATGACGGTGCTGGAAAAATAAAGCGAGGTCCAGAGCCAGTTGAGGGTTCAATGAGTAAATCTATAGACATAGAGGCATAGATAATAACCACCCACATATATAATGCAGGAGAGTTGAAAAATGAGAGATATTTTAATAAAAGCTTTTAAGAGTCATGCACAAGGTCATATTGATAAACATTTAGCTAACGTGGAAGTGTATCTTCACAATGCAGCCGGTGTTGGTGAACATCCAGATATTATTGAAGCAATAGAATCTGAATTGAATGAGGTTGCAAAGTATGACGATTTGCTATCGATGGTAAAAAAATATTTAGAGGATTAATAATGAAATACGTGATTGATATTGATGAATCAACAGATTTACAAGAAGGTGCCGCACGTCAATCCGCTTTCCATAAAGGTCTTATGGATTACTGTAAAGAAATTCGTTTCCATTTCGGCAAAGATCATATGGATCATAAAGCTTTCACAGATCATGCAAAACATGTTAAAGCCGGTGACTGGGATAAAGCCAGAACTCATGCTAATGATCAGGATATTGAAGTAGGAGAAAAAATTCATAGTTTAGCAATTGATCATTTAGGCCAAGGCGCTGCAAGCAAATTATATGGCGCCGATCAAGAGAACTTATCAAAAAAATATTTAGAGGATTAATAATGAAATATGTGATTGATATTGACGGAACAATTTGTAATGAAGTGTTAAAGCCAGATGGCACAAAAGACTATGCACTTCATGAACCTATGATGGATCGTATCGAAAAAGTTAATGCATTATATGATGCTGGTCACACGATTAAGTATATGACTGCACGAGGCGCAGTATCCAAGATAGACTATTACAGTCTCACCAATAATCAACTTATCCGTTGGGGTGCTAAGTTTCACGAATTATCCGTAGGTGAGAAAGAACATTATGATATTTGGATTGATGACAAGGCATTTTGGTCTGAGAACTTTTTCAGAGAAACCGGGGAAACTTATGAGTGAATTACATGAGATGGAGAAGATGATTATGGATTGCTGGCATGTCGTGGATGATCTTGAGGTAGTATTCAAACAGGTTTGTGATGGACAGCGAGAACCAACAACAGATGAATTAACTAACACGCTCATGGGTATGCACCAACTATATCATTGGAAGTTTGAACAACTATTCGATAAGTATGAGGACTGCATTGAGTCAAGGAAAAACTTATGAGTAAAATCCCTATGAAAGGTGGTGATGAATACGATGCTCTTACTAAGGCTCGTAAATATTACAACTGGAGTAAGGGACAACTTAAAAAGATAAAACGCGGTTATAATAAAAGATTTCGTAAAGTAGGAAAGAGAATAAGTTATGAGTAATATTTTTCATCTAGCAATTGAAGGCGGTAAACTAGAAACATTTTTTGTAGAAGATCCTAATAGAAATGTTATTGAAATTAAAAGTATGTTAAAAATTTAACAAGGAGAAAGTCAATGAAATATATATTATTTGCCCTCACATTCATTCTAGTATCGTGTACTGCGTCAATATCAGTTAAGGCTGATCCAGATATCTATATAGAACCACTATCACCTAATACTATTTCACCTAAAAAAGATAAGAGTGGTGATATAGATGCGGGTGAGTACTTAAAGAATAGGATTGCACCAAAAAGAAATCCAACACAACAGGTAATAGTTGTTGCATGTGATATGTCGGAATATGTAAAATCTCAAGTAGTCGCCAAGTGGAACGAAAAAAAATTATTTGGAGGCATTACAGTAATAATGATGGTACCAAGCGGTGCACCAATATCTGCAGCACAAAAATTTTCACCAACAGCTTCATTATATGTCAATCAAGACACTGGAACATGGTCGCTCATAGCAGAAACCGGTAACTACTCTTGTCTCATAGCTAACGGCAATCAATTCAGCCCTGGAGAATAGTGTGAATAGTATCGGAATCTGGATGTTATATTCCCTATTTGCATTAGACGCAAATGGGGAAAGATTAGTATTTGAAGGTAAAGAGTTTTATTCACAACAAGAATGTATTTCTTTCTCAACTAAAAATATTACAAATTTAAATAAAGCATTAACATACAGATTGGATTATATTTATGGAAAAAATTCTTACGTTGTTTTAGAGTTAGGTTGTGTGCAGAAAGATGATCCTATGGGCAGAAAAATTATACTGAATAATAATTTAGGTAAAGACGTTTGACGGAAGATCAAGAAAGATATCACAACTATATTCTAAGGAAAACAAAAATGACCAATCGATTAGAATTAAGAATTTATGAATTGGAAGACAAAATAAATTCATATGAAAAACGAATACAAAAACTAGAAGCAAGACCTAATTTATATCAAAGAACAGACACGCTCGGTCAACCAAACGGTATGGTATACGTACACGGTCAAAACAAGGTGCATAACGATGACGGATGATATTTTTGACTTCGGCTTTACAGCCGTTACTGAGGAAGAACTTGATGCAGTTCAAGACGCTGTTCAATCTCAAGCTGGCGTTGAAGAAAATTTAGAATTATTACAAGCAAAAGTTGATAAGCTTTATAATTCAGTAATTCCATTATTAACGAACTTAAAGAAAAATCCGCAAAAAGATTATATTCATTGGCCTAATAGACTTACCAAAGTCGAACAATTTGAAGATATGCTAACTAAAATTTACAAAAGCTAATATGATTTCCACATCATATTTCGCATTTATGATTTCCACATCATATAAATAATAAAAAAAACTATAGTGGAAATCAAAATGAAAACTTTTAATACATTTATAGCAGAAAGATTTGTTAATGCTCTTCCTAATGATGAGGAATTGAAGCGTAAGTGGTCAGACGATGTTTGGAGTTTGCTGCAAAAATCTTATGAAAAAATAGGTGGAATTAAAGGTAAAGGATTTGAAAGCAAACAGTCCATGATTGACAATATTCCCATGTGGAAAATGGCTGTAAAAAATGGTAAACTTGTAGCAGTAATACTTTATAAAGATAAAGGCGGTAGAAAATCTGTAGCAATGGGTGCTGTTAAAGGTGATGAATCTAAAGCTATTGTCGCTAATATGTTTGCTCAAGAAATAAAAAGATCATACGGTGAAAAAAGTAAAGCTGCACTGGGCACAATGATGAAAAGTGTTCCTTGGGACGTTTTAGAGAAATTTGCAATGGATCCAAAATCTATAGACGGTGCAATTCCAATCACAAAAATTAATCCGAAAGAATGGCCAAAAGATGCCAGTTTTACTATCGACAAGTATCCAGAACTAAAAAAGTATGGTTATCTGAGAGATTTAGGTGGAGAAATGATATTTAAAGTTGCTTTCGGAACAAAAGGTAAATTTATAAAATAAATTCTTGACAACACCTTAATAATACATTAGTATCATGAAGTAAAAGAATCAGAAAGAAGAAAGATGAATATTTTATATGTGCATGGCTTCGGCTCATGTTATGATGCGAGTAATCCTAAAATTGTAGAACTATCTAATCTAGGAAAAGTTTTTGGAGTTGATTTAAATTATTGCGATAGTCAAGAAAAAAATCAAAAAATAATTTATGACTCTCTTATAAAAGATGATATAGATTTACTTGTTGGTACTTCTATGGGCGGCTATATGGTCCATAAGATAGCTAATAAATATTCTATTCCTTATGTTATGATAAACCCCGCAATCAATCCTTCGGAAACTCTTAAAAAGTATGAGGGTTCGGGTGTTGATCATAAAGAGCGTAAATACAATTTGACAAAAGAAACTATTTCAAATTTTAAACATATGCAAGAAAATTGGGGTCGTGCACCTGGATTGCTTTTGTTAGACTTAGATGATGAAGTTATAGACGCAAAAGAAACCATTAAACTATTTTTAGATTCAAAATGGGTAGATACTTTTTCTTGGTCTAGCGGCTCACACAGGTTTGACCATATGAGTGAATCTGTTCCAATAATCGAAGATTTTATTAGTGACACAATGTCATATGGATTTGGCAATAATTAACTATTGACAATCTAATTTAAATATCGTAAGTTATAAGAGTAAAGAGAATCAGTGAAAGGGTTCCTATGCTCATTTATCAAAAACATCAAAAACCTGTTGTTGAAGAATTACAAGCTAAAAATTGGGATAATGATGATATCATGACATATCTTTCTTATCTTAATAAAAAGAAAACTCTCATAAAAACTGGTCGCAAACACGGTAAATATTCGCGTGACTCAGATCGTTCAAAAGTTTATAGTGCTGAGTTTAAATATGAGCGGACTTACAGTACCGGCAAGCAATTCAAAAACCTTGCAGAAGCACAAAAATATTGTGACCATGTACTATCTTCCAAAACTTGGCAGAAAATGTCAAACAATACGCATATTGCTTTGTCTACTATGTATGGCAATAGAACTGCGGGTCGTGCTTGGAGAAATAATATTGATCTGAATGTCAAAGGTGGAATGAACCAATATGTTCTACTCCATGAGATGGCTCATTGTGCTGGTAATATGCACCATGACACTCAGTTTCGAATTGATTTATTGAAGTTGGTATCTCGTTTCATTGGCAAAGAGCAGGCCGCATACCTCAAAGCCTGCTTTAAAGAAAAGAAGCTGAAACTAACTATCAATAAAAATGTTATGAACCCCGATGCTTGGATGAAAATGAAAATTCGAATGGAGAAAGCGAGAGAAACTATGGCTGCGAAAGCAGCCTAATTTCTTTATAGGGGTTGACATTATATAAAGAATCTAATACAAAGTAAGAGTAAAGAGAATCAAGAGAAAGAGAGCCAATGCTAGTTCAAACAACAATGACCGAAAATAACAAAATATGTTATAGTCTTGAAGCGCGTGGCACTAAGTATGAAGTTGTTGATGATCGTGATGGATTCTATGCTGTTTGGTCTAAGCGTAATAGCCTGACAACTACTAATCTAGTTCTTATGACATTGAAAGAAATGAAGGATCGTTCAAAGGCTCTTAATCACCTCGCAACTCTTATCGAAATGGAAGTATAATATGGCTTTTGCTCCTGACTCAGTTGGTTTTACATATGGCGATAGCAGTATTCAAGGGTGTTTTCGTTTGAAAGAGAACGGTAACCTTTTCGAATATAGTCGCAACGACGATCCATTCAGCTTTTGTGAAGATTTTCCTCACAAGATATGGGTTACTTCGACTATTGAAGGTATCGACTCTGGCTTTCGTTATGGCATTGTCAAAAAGACCGTTGCTTACATTGCTGTAGATGAAGATGAGTTTGGCTTGCCTGTACTTGAGAAGTGGGACCTAAAACAAAGTCGAGTTTATGGTTGACAAGTATAACTAGATTCGCTAAAACGTAAGAGTAAACAGAATCAAAAGAAAGAGAGAAAATGAAAAAAGCAATTCTGACTCAAGATTTTATTTCTTCCGCGACTGAGAATTTTATTTCGAATGGTGGAAAAATTGTGAAAATTAAATCGACTGGTGAAATACCCAAAACATTTAATAACTATTCTGGCAAAAGCAATAGCTATGATGCCGGTGGTAAAAAAATAAATCTGTCGAGAGGATAAATAATTATGAATGAATATCGTGAAATAGCGCAGATGCTTCGCCATCTAATAAGAAATACAAATTCACCAGAGTCACCTATTCCTGCAAACCATATCATGGCTCTATCTGAAGTTTTCGATTTTAAAGCAGATGAGATTGAAATGGAAATGATTGTTGAAATGCAAAGGAAAGCAGTAGCATGACTAAATATAATCAAGAGCATGGCAGCCCGTTTGATCGCGGCAATGCAGATTCATATTATCGCAGGGCACCAGATCCACATTGGTGGCCACAAGGCTCATATAACGGCTTTCGTGTTGACGAGTCTGATATGACAGCCCAAGAAATTGAAGCCTATAACGCAGGCTATGATGAAAATGAGAAAGACGGAAATTATAAAAACTACAGATAAAGGGAGATTAGAATGTCAGTATATCGTCACGGAAATAAAATTCTTAATATAGATGGTTCTAAGTCTAGAGTTTATGATGATGATGTATTAATATTCCAAGGTTCAAGTCAGAAAGCGGTTGTAATGTTCGTTAATTTATGCGATGATAAAGTTGTAGCTGTTAAATTTGCAAAATATCTTAATTTGTAAATATAAATGAAATATGATTAAGGAAATATATAATGAAAGTGGTTTATACATACGATGATCGTATGGCACTAATCAAAGAAGTGCATACGAGGCGAAATAAAATTCAATCTATAAAAAATAAATCTAAAAATTTAATGACAAAAAAGCCTTCGATTAAAAGAGATTTTTCTGAAATTACTATAGCTAAAAATACTCAAGATAATATCAACCATTATACTGACGCTAGTAAGTATGCAAAAGAATATTATGGCGAACGGCTAAAGCAAACCACGCGCTGGGACAAAGATTGGGGAGACTACTAATGATTGAAAATTTTACATATAAACGCCATGTTCGAACTACACGTCCAGATTTAAATTTGTTTAAAGTTATATGTGGTCAAAAATTAATTACGATTTGCCGAAGTGAAGAAAAGGCAATAGAAATGTGTGAAAATCTAAATAACGATTTTTGGTTTTTAGATCGAGGTCAAACTAGAAAAGATAGGTGGGGATAAAAATGAAACATTTAATATTTGCATTAGCTATGATAGGATCAACTCAAGCTATCGCTCAACAAACTTGTACTATTCGCCAAGTGCCTGTATATCAAACTCACAATCAATATGCTGGCGCTGTAGTAGGTGGTATTATAGGCAATCAAATAGGTAATGGACAAGGTAAAACTTTAGCCACAGTATTAGGAATGCTCTTGGGCAGTCAAGTTGCTCAGAATACAAATACCAGACGTATTATAGGTTATCGACAAATTAGAGTCTGCGAATACTCAAACTCTCCTATTCAGTACGATAGAAGCCAACATTTTGATCCTACTATTCCAACACTTAGTCAATGTAATGTCGGTGGAAAATTAATACGATGTTAATTTAAATATTCTCTTGACAATCGCTAACGAATCGTATATTAATATAATTGAAGTTAGCAAGAAAGAGAAAAAATGTCAGTCAAAATGAAAACAAAGTATCATGTCGAAGTTAGCGGTAGCTATACTGACTGGAATGGAAATGTTAAGAATCTTGTAAAAGAGATTAACAGTGCCACAGACTGCTATGGCAATGCTGCCGAGTTTGTTTGTGCGTGGGAAGAAACTCAGCCTAACTTGACTTTCAAAATTGTAGAAAACTACTAAGGAGATAAAGATGCGTATCAAAGGTGCAATGACAGTTCTAAATAAACGTGCCGATTATTTTGGAAAAACTTTAGATTGGCTCATTTCAAGAATGGATGATGTTTCATACATGGATCAACCAATGCGTGTTGTTGAAGCATATGAAGTGTATAAATTAGATCAGGGTTATTATTGGAAAGGCACCGAAGGAGACACTTGGGCTAAAATAACTAATCCATATCATCCTAACTATAGAGAGATGATTTAATGAACTGGATTGAAATTGATAAACTCTTGCGAAGCATGGTTTCATTATATAACGATCCCGTAAAATTGTTTGAGGATGTGAAAAAAAAGTTTGGTTGGAATGATAGCCAAACTAAAGCTGCACTTAGTCCAATGATGCCTAAAGATTCTATCAAAACTACTGTTGATAAACCTAAGCGTAAAAGGCGCACGAAAGCTGAAATGGAAGCAGCGAGGAAAAATAAATGATTAATACGCATGGAATTGAAGAGGAAGAAAATGAACATGCTATAGAACGCAAAGTTTATTTAGACATTAAGCCATCACCACAACAATCAGATATTGTTCAGGCACTTAAAAATCAAGCAGGCGAAGAATGGAAGTCTAGATGTACTGATCATTTCGCATGGAAAGCTGCAGATCATATTATTGAACTTGAAAAGAAAATTGAGTTTTATGAAAGCCTGCTCCGCAAATACCATTTAGATACAGTAAAAAGATTTAATGATTATAATGACGAATTTACTGGATGGAATTATAAAAAATGAGTATGCATATGATCAAAGGAGTCCAGATTCACGGCAGCGGTAAGAAGAAAAAACGCGCTGTTGGTTGGGCAAAAGCAGTGAACGATCATGAGGCATTTTTAAAAAAGATGGGCGTTACTGGTAAAAAATCAAACTATCGACCAGATAAACCAGATTTGAGTGTTAGAAAAATGCCTAAAACATCTGATACTATTTGTTCTAACGGATCTAAAAAAGAAACTCAAACATACACGGGCAATGAGATTGCTGGTATTGTAGTGACGCATAAAAGTAATCTAATGCCTATTCGTAAAGATAATAAAGATGCTGCAATTGATGCTGCAAATATGAGGAGATAAGCGTTGAATATCGCTGGTCATACAACTACTATAATTACTAAAAATAAAAATATGGCTATACCATATTATCTAATGGCTTCCTATGCTTATTATATTGAAGATGATCCTATATTCTCAGATGATTTTTATGATATGTTATCTAAAAAAATATTAAACAATTGGGATTCAATTAAGCACTATCATAAACATTTGCTAGATAAAGATATGTTAATAGCTGGAACTTATTTAGGAGAATATCCTAATATTGTAATCGACGCTCTATCCAATCTAAGAAATGATCATGGCAAAAAGAAGCGGAAAAAGAAATGAAGTCTGTACGAATTAAAAGAATTCCTAGAAGTTTCGATAGTGATATTATGGACTGGCATATAACAGAATATTTTGCGGACGTTGTTAAATGTGCATATATCTATAAAGATATGGTTGATGCAATGGAACATATAGAAGATTTTTTAATTGATGAAATAATTAACTAAGGAGAATAGTAAATGCCAAACTGGTGTAGTAATTCGATTCTAATAGAAGGTCCAAAGGAAAAAATAAAAGAACTTTGGGATAAATCAAATAAAGATCCTGAGAAATCTGGTCTACTTGAAACTATGGTTCCTATGCCCGAAAGTGAAGCTGATTGGTATAGTTGGCGTATAGACAATTGGGGAACTAAATGGGAAGTAAATTCTGAAGGATTAGAGTATTCTGAATCTACAGAAGATGAAGATAGATCCCTTATTGAAGGTTGGGTAGATTCTGCTTGGGGTCCGCCTAAAGAAGCATTTGAAAAATTCTGCGCTGAAAACGATGATATACATGTAGAAGTACATTATCATGAATGCGGAATGGGCTTTGTTGGTTATTGGGACTCAGAAGGAAATGATGAATATTACGAATATTACAAAGATAACATTACATCCAAAAATATTCGTGAATTTATTCCTGAACACATTGTAGATGAATGGTGTTTAGATGAAGAACTAGAAAATATGGAAGAATATGAATAAATTAAAATAAGTGAATGACTATTACCCCACTCACTAAGAAGAATCTTATTATAACAGATTCTTTAGATTTGTCAACTGGAAAAATAATGTACACTGTTGAACACGAAAAAGATTATAGTTCTATCCATGTCTTAGATACAAATGGTGAAGCCGATGATGTGGAATTAATATTTGATGAAAACAATGTCTATATAAGACAGTACGATGAGGATGATCATTTCAATATTGTACTAATTACACCTCAAATGTTTGAAGAAATAATTGCAGCATACAATTCACCTGAGGGTGCTTACATAACAAAATAGGAGCAACTATGCTTATTAATGATGATACTAAACTTGACTATTCAGACGTTCTTATTCGACCAAAACGATCTACATTGACTTCTCGATTTGATGTGGAAGTTGAAAGAGAATATACATTTAAACATAGTCAAAGGTCTTGGACAGGAATTCCTATTATGGCATCAAACATGGATACTGTAGGCACTTATAGAATGGCAGAAGCATTATATAAACATAATATGATAACATGCCTGGCTAAACACTGTAATACAGATGGTTTTTGGGAATGGCCAAGGGAAGATAAAACTGCACTCATAAATATTGATGTTGAATCTATTCGTATTGCTAAAGAAGCTAAAAGAAGAAGAATAGAAAAAAAAGAAGAATCAGCAAATTATTGTTGTGTAATGGGTGGTATATCAAGTAAAGATATGAAAAATACTCAAGAAATATACAAGTCAAAAGAAGCATTCTTTATTGGTCTAGATGTAGCTAATGGCTATACTATTAGTTTTGTTGATGCTGTAAAAAGAATGCGTGACCTAGAGCCTGACGCCACAATCATTGCAGGTAATGTTGTTACTGCTGATATGACTCAAGAATTGATTTTAGCAGGAGCAGATATTGTAAAAGTTGGCATTGGTCCTGGTTCAGTTTGCACAACAAGAATTAAAACAGGAATTGGTATGCCTCAGTTGAGTGCTGTTATCGAATGTGCAGATGCCGCTCATGGTATGAATGCTCATATAATTGCAGATGGTGGATGCAACACCTCTGGTGACATTGTGAAGGCATTTGCAGCTGGAGCAGATTTTGTAATGATTGGTGGTATGCTTGCTGGGCATGATGAATGTGACGGTGAACTGATAGACGGCAAAATGAATTTTTATGGCATGGCATCCGAATCTGCTATGGATCGACATTCTGTTCCTAATAGAGAATATCGAGGAGTTGAAGGCAAAACAGTTTCGGTAAATTATAAAGGATCTGTTGATGACACACTGATCGACATTATATCTGGAGTTAGATCGGCGTGTACTTATGTAGGTGCAGCTAGACTTAAAGACCTCTCAAAATGCGCTACATTTGTCCGTGTAAACAATACGCATAATACTATATTCACTTGACTAATTTCTTAAATTGTGATATTATGTCTTAAATAGTGAATGGAGAATAATTTAAATGATCGATATTTTTGATAAAAAACCTTCCATAGAAATGTATGATTATCAAAAAACTAAAATCTATGATCCTATTATAGAAGCAGTTTCGGATAGCCTTTCTAATAAATCAGATGATAAATTGGCAAATTTTCTTCAATTGAGTACAAGTGCGGGTAAAACTTTTACGTCTTGCAATTTTGTAATTCCAGAACTAATTACTATGGGATTAGATATTGTGTATACAGTACCTAATTCCGCTGCAATCTCCGAAGTTGAAGAAATGATACTTCAATCGACTAAAAACTTGAAAAATCCACCTTTAGTATTCTCATCTCATGGCTTTGCTGGTGGCGTATTTGAAATGCCTATGTGGGATTATCCAGGACAAAGATTGATAGTTGTTTGCCATCCAACATTTGTTAGTATGAATTTAGACATATTTACGAATTTTTGTTCTGATCGTGAAGTTGTTGCTATATCAGATGAAGCACATAAAGGATTTAGTTGTCCTGAATTAGAGCATCAACAACTATGTTTTGGCTATGGATTTAATTGGAATTTGATTATTAGTGACGATGAAAGAGAAAACCATTTGCGTTGGTTTAAATCATTTTCTTCTTGCGGATTTACATCTTGGTTTCTAATATCTGCTACACCTTTGGCCGCAGTTTTTATTTCCGGTAACCATTATAAAATTATCTCTAAGTTTATGGATAGAGAAGTTTTATGCAAACAACAAAAAGGTGTAAAATCCGTAACATTTTATAACGGCGATTCTCCTCTTGAAAAGTTTGAAAACATTAACATTCTTGAAGCTGAAGAAATTATTGATCATTCAGGATATATGAAACTGTCTCATGAAAATTTATTTGAATATGGTAAAAACGCAAGAGTTAATTCCAATATCATAGAAAAAATTGAGAAAACAAATAAGTGGTTAACAAGAGTAACTGAAAAATACGATTTGCCTAAAACGAAACCTGCAACTATAATTCAATCTAATTCCAGCGAAAAAGATGCGCCTAAAATATTTGAAAATATGACTAGTGATAATATTAGAAGTGCTGTAGCAGTTAGTAATTTAAAATCTGTATCTGGATTTAAAATGCCAAATATACTAAGTCATTTTGGAAGCAAAAATCCTACTTCAAATCAAATATTAGAGTTTGTAGGAAAATATAGTAATGATGTTAGATATGTAGTTGCCAATAAAATTGTATCCGAAGCTATATCATTAAGAAATACTACAGTCCTTGTTAGCAATCACGCGAGAACAAGAAACACCGATAATGAAGTGACTGCACAAGTTGAACAACTTTTAGGTCGTCTATTGCGTTTTCCTGTAGTGCAAGGAATAAGAGATTGGCAAGATGTATATAATTTCTCAGAAAAGAAAATATCTGAAGGTGTGCCTGAGTCTGTAATGGAACGTTGGATCGAAGTTGTTTTTATGTATGATATTCATATGATATTTTCTCCAATTAATGTATCGGGCACAAAAAAGTTTTTAAACACTCACACATACGATGTTTTAGATTTCAAAAATTATATTAAGAAATTTAAAATGATTTCTGCAATGAATAGAATGCCTAGAAATAAAACATATCAAACATCTAGAAATAATTCTGAGTATAAATGGTATAGGGATGCAAATCCAAGTTGTGAAGTTTGTCCCAAGAATGAGAATGGTATTCCTGTATGTGAGGCTCATTATCATGGCAGAGTATCTATGGAAAATTTAAAAAAGAGTAGACATGTTCATCATATAAATGGCGATCATACTAATAATAATCCTGATAATCTGATTACAATTTGTGAAGTAATACATTTTGATATTTCTATGAAGGAAGGACATTTTAATAATCATCAATATAGACCAATAGTAAAAGAAAGTACAAAAATTTCGTTATTAAATAAAAAATTTGCTTGACAATCTTATCTGAATAGAGTACAAAGTAAGAGTAAAGAGAATCAAGAGAAAGAGAAATAAATGTATCGCATTAATCAAATCGCAGAAATTTTAAAGTGTTCAAAAGAAATTGCGGCACAAGTTTTAAATAAAATTTCTCATATGGACCTCAGTGAAATGGGCCAAGAAGAATTTGAGTTTTGGGTAAAATTTGAAGCAAAATGGATATAAGGAGTTAAAATAAATATATGTGGATTTTTATGAATGATGCGTTTTTCTCGGTCGTAAAAGATCGAAATAATGCAGATGGTGTGGTAGTTCGCGCCCGAGTAGAGGGTGACCTAGAAAATGTTTTTGGGTCTGATAAAGAAGTAATTGTGACGGATGATAGTGACTATCGATTCCGTTTATTTCTCGACCAAGAATATGTGAAAAACGTTATTGCAGACCGTGTTGGAAATATCAGTTATCCTAATTTCAAAAACTCAATCAAAAAAACTGACCATGAAAGAAAGGCGTACTATACCGATGTATGGGGTATAATGTATGATTGGCAAGATAAGTTGTATAAGAGTTATAATAGCTGGCTAAATTATCGCAATCAACGATGATATAAATATAAATAACAATAAATTTATATGGAAAAAAAGATGCAGTCATTCAAAAAATTTTCTCATGGTATTAATGAAGAAAAAGTCAAATTTACAAACTGGGTATTACCATCTGATAAGGATCTTGCCTTAGAATATAAAATTGAATATCAAATTAAGCCTCTTAAAAATTTGACGAATGACGCATTTCCTACAGTACAGGATTTTATCAAAGCAGTAAAGAAAGCTAAAACTATAAATCTAACACCTGCTGTTGATAGAAAAATTGAATATAGAAGTAGAACAAAAAGTAAAGAAGCTATTATAAGTCTTATTAAAGGCTACGCCTCATATCCAGAATTTAGAAATGAAAAAACTGTTGAGGCAATCTATCAAGGATACAGAGACAATAAACCAATGAAAATGCCATTTATTCTGAAGTTTTCAAATGGCAATTTGAGAATTATGTCAGGAAATACTAGAACAGATATTGCTCAACATTTAGGTATTACACCTAAAGGCGTTCTTATCGAAGTTCCATCTAAGTAAAGGATAAGAATATGCTACAGTTTTCTACATTTGTAAAAGAAGAATTTTTAGGCGAATCCTTAAATAGTGCTGTCGAATTTGATATGACAGACGATACGAAAATGCCTAAAGAAATACATGCCTCATTTGAAGTTGACGGAACTCCATATGGAGCATCACTGTTTTTAACAAAACATAAAAGAGTTTATAGATTAGATTTTTATCGTATCGTTAATGTTAAAAAAAGACACTGGAATTTTTTAAAAAGCAGTCATGCTAGACCTTGTCTTTCAACAGTTATTAAATTTGTTGAAGCTTCTTATCCCTTTATTAAGCCACATATGGACGGCTTTATATGTCTGCTTAGTAAATACCCGCTGCAAACTAATAATAAAGACGTTCTAAAAAAAGGCGGATCAGAAAAATACACTAAGTTTTTAGAAAGAATAATGAAAAAAACTTATGTGACTACCTTTTCTCCTGTGCCTATTTCTAAAAAACAAAAAAGCGCTAATAACTATATTTTCTTCGTTAAAAAATCCGTAAGTCCAGCAACACTTTTTACAGGATCGCATTTCAATAAATTTGATTTTAGTGCAGGAGAATTAAACATTGATGTATTAGATGCATTAAGTGAACCATACAAAAAAATGTCAGAAAATGCTAGTACTGTTAAAAGTGGTAAATATGCTTTTGGTAAAATTGGCATTGAACTTCATGTCGATGAATCTACAGTTTCAATGTTAGATGCTGCCGCTGAAAAATATAGATTAGATAAAAAAGTCAAAGATGAACCAACCGCATCTGAAAATAAAAAAATAATGATATCGGCAGATCATTCTACTATTTCTAGTTTTAACGACGGATACATTAGTTCAGGTAATCAAGCAACAATAAGTGCATCTCATTTGTTTGCTATATTTTTGGAGAAGGCGTATGATAGAATATACATGCTCGGCTTTGATGAAAGTGCAGTAAACTATAAAGATGTACATTATGTACTAAAAGAATATTTTAGTACAAATAAAGGCGTTGCAGAGATAAAAACTGTAAAAAAAGAATTAGAAAAAATTAGTGCGTATAGATTTCTGATAAAAGCGAGCCCCGACCAGTATACTTCAAAAGACGAAGATACAATTAAAACAATTTTGAAGTCATTTGATAAAATTAAACCAACTTCAGTAAATAAATTAAAACTTTTTTTGGGCGGTTTAAAATCTAATAATAAAACTACTGATAAAGACCAAGTTCAAAAAGTAGAAAAAGTTGCCTTGCCTTTTGACCTTGAAAGTGATGTACCTGGATTTAAAGAAGATAATGGAACAGAAGCATACGATACTCTTTCTGGACAAACATATGGAAAGTTGGGTTGGGCTTTAGATTATAATATAGAACAAGTTGATTTGAAGGTAGAATCGATTGTTAATATGCCTTCTGTGAAAAAATGGTATAATGGCTTCAATAATTTTGATGATAACTACAGTGTTATAAAAAATTATACGGGCTCAACTTATGAAGATATTAATAAAAGTTTTAGAACGCAAATTGATAATAAGCAATTAAATTATAAAGAATTACATCCTAGTGCTAAAAAACTTACAGAATTATTCTTAGATGCTCCAAAATTAGATCAGCCTATCTGGGTTTATAGAAATGCGGATGTTCCAGGTCAGGAAGAATTAGAGCCTGGAGACGATTTTGTAGACTCTGCAATTTTGTCTACATCAATAAAAAGTACTCAAAGCTTTGGTGGATCTAGAACTAGATTTAAAATCTACTTACCAGCGGGAACTCCAATGTTTCCAATTTTAAATCATTCAAATATGTCTGATGAAAAAGAAATAATACTTCCTCCATACTCTCTGTTAAAAATTACTGAAGTCCACGCAAATTTCAAAAAAGAAGGTCATAGAGCATTTCTTGCTGTTTATAAAGGACACGGAATTAAAGAATTTATAAAAGCATCGAAAAAACAAATGATATTAGATCATTTTAATCCTAGTTCTTTACTTGAGCAAGATAAGGAACCTAAAAATTATACTAAGTGGACAGCACCTCTTGCCTCATACGAACATTCTTTAGCAGTTCAAAAAATGATATTAAAAATGAAATAAGCTATTGACTCTATGCTCTCAATTTGCTATAACTTAATAGTAAAAAGAATCAGTGAAAGAGATAATATGAGTAAAGAAGAATCAAAAGATGTTTCACCAATGAGTTATGAAGAACTCATTGCTATGCGTAACCGTGACGTTATGAATTCCGTAGATCAATCACAGTCAATCTTAAAAATGATTCAACAGGTTCAAGATGAGGATGTTCAAGATGCTGAATAACCTGTTTAGTTCTTTGTTTAATCTAGCTTTGATTGCTGCCGTAATCGTAATCTGTATGTGAGGAGATATATCATGCAAACAATAACATATGAACTTCCCGACTTCTGGGCTACTGCTTTGTTCTATGATGATACTTCAAGCTTCGAAACTTATGAGGAAGAAAAAAGTTTCCAGGACTTTTGCACTTATATGTTGAAGGAGCACGGAACTTCTGAACCTGTCGATTGTAGTGAAGGCTCTAGCTTTACTAAATTTCATGATGCTACCAGCTTCGGTGTATTGGCATGTAACACTATAACATATACTTTTATTGAAAATAATGGTAATCCTAATACTAGCGCAAATGTAACTTTGGCGCATATTATGGAGAACTAACATGAAAACTAAAGTTTATTCAATTCTTTTGAATGGTAAATTTACGACTACTATTCGGGAAATAAGCGAATTTTGCGCCATCAATAGATTCAAAGAAATGTGGTCTTATGATAAGACTGCAACCATCACTGCAACTATATGGAGTCCTAATGAAATTCTCTGAATTAGATTTTAATCGAATGAGTAACGGTGGCAATCAAGCTATCGTTAATTTTGGTCACTATGGTTTGTCTATTATCGATAATGGATATGGTAAAGAGCGCGGGCTGTATGAAGTGGGTACGTTGTTTCATGGTCAGCTTGCGATAACACTGCCGTCGATGACCGGGGACGACACAGTAGTTGGACATTGTACACCCTCGGACGTAGAAATGATTATCGAAGCAACTAAACGTCATAATACAATGAAAGGAATAGGTTTATGTTAACCAAGTCTGAAATATGCGAACAACTTGCAAGCGGCATATATGAAATTCATTTTACAAAAGTAAATGGAGATATTAGAAAAATGAAGGCAACCCTTCTCGATTCTGTATTGCCAAACTCATCTTTATCTGAGAATACTGGTCGTAAAAAAAATGACTCTACTGTAACTGTTTGGGATATAGAAAAAGACTCTTGGCGTTCCTTTAAAGTAGATAGTCTTATTTCGATTGAGTCGTCAAATGTTTAATATGATATATGTTGATCCTATAGCTGTAAGTTTTTTCACTACTGTAGGAATAGCATTGGCTTACTATTACGGTCGTCATACAGTTATTAAAATAATAGAAGAAACTATAGCAGAAAAACAAGGATCTGCTTTAGAGAAAGCTATAGATCATTGCGTCGATAGATTGATAGATGATGGTTATCTACTATCGACTTTATCAGAAGATGGTGAAGTTGAGTTGATTAAACTAGATGATGTTATTGAAGATATTGATGGACTAAAGGACCTTCTTAAAAATAATGCTTGACAAATACGTGTAATAGGTCTAAGATAGTTCTTAGATAAAAACTATTGATAATGAAAAAGAAAGTGAATCTAATGGCGAGAAAATCTAAAAAAACTTTCACCCGTAAAGCCCGTACAGGGTTTGCTGCCGCACCAACTGACTCGTTTCGCAACTTTAATGACTATATTAGAGTTGATGTGGATAAGAAGGATGTGATAGCAAAGATCAAAGACTATCTTAAAATTACATTATCGAAAAGTGATGTTGCTATCGCTAATCAGGCGCCAGACTGGGCTTTCTCAGGACTTCCTTTGCTTGCATCAACTATAGCTTGGAAAGAAATGGATAATGAATTTCCATCTTGGTGGGACGCAGAAAAAGTTTTATCTAAGCACGTTAAAGAACTGGTACAAAGAGGCAAAAGAAAACTAGCAGAAGCCGAAAATAAAGATGAAAGTGTAGATATTCCTAGAAAAAGTATTCAAGAGATTGTTCAAGAGAGAACATCTGAATTTATAGGTGGTATTGACGTTGTAATTGATAATTGGGATACAATGATCGATGATAAATCCTTTTCAATATACGATGAATTAAAAAAGATTGATGCGCCATACAATATGGCAAAAACTGTATATGAATACTATACCCCTCAATTAAAAGAGATGCAAGAATTGATAAACAATAAGTCGGAAGACTTAGTTGAAGCGTATTCTCATATGTCTGTTCGTGATAGAAAACAGTTTGCTAAGTTTTTAGAGCAAATCGTTTCCGATGCAGATAAGTTTATGACAGCCAAGAAAGCTACACGTAAAGCACGTAAGCCTAAAGTTAAAACGGCAGACAAGCAAGTTGAAAAAGTGAAATATTTGAAAGACTCAAATGAATTTAAAATAGCATCTATAAATCCTAGCAGCGTGATAGGAGCTATGAGAGTTTATGTATTTAATGTAAAGTACAAAGCTTTAACAGAATTAGTATGTCAACAACGTGGCGGCTTTACTGTAAAGGGTACTACGCTTCAAGGAATAGATGTTGAACAATCACGATCAACTAAGTTAAGAAAGCCAGAATTATTCTTACCGATTGTATTGAGCAAAACTCCAAAGCAAATTGATAAAGAGTGGGGTAACTTAACAACTAAAACAAACGATGGTAACGGTCGTCTAAATAGTGATACAATAATTTTAAGGGCGATAAATAAATGATCGAAAAAGAATTTATGAATAGAGCAAAATTCAGTAAACTAATAGAGGAACAAGTTGTAGATAAAAAATTGGGATGGATAGACGCTGTAGTTGAAGTGTGTAATATAACAAATCTTGATCCTGAAGATGTAAAGAAATTAATATCACCAGTCATTAGAGAGAAGATTGAGGCTGAGGCTATGAATTTAAATTATTTACCCAAACAAAATGAATTGATTTTTGAATGATAAGATGGTATGATTATATAGCCGTAGCTTTAATGGCAATGTTTATGTTTCCAGCAGTAATACTGTTATTACCTCCAGTAATTAATTTAAATGCTCTTATACCTATGTGTGCTTCTTGGTATATGTGGATAATGTATTGCGATAAGAGACAGAGTACGGAAAATGACAGATAAAGAGATACAAGAATTTATTAAAATGTTTAAAGGAGTATTACCAGACCCAGACAACTACCCAAAAACTTTCGATTACTATTACAACTTATACAAACATATAAAGGAAAAATAAATGTTTGAACTAATCATGATTACGATGCTCTTTCTAAATGATAATGAGGAGTTTTTTGCTGCTGGTCCTGCAAATGTTGCAGCAGGCAATACTTGGGAATATGTAGGGACACAATCTGTACCTGACGGTCATGTTGCAATTCCATCAGTAAATCCAGACACTGGTAAAGAAACAATTATGTTTCAAAGAAAGCGATAAATATAATTGACACACAACACACAATCTGATATAATACAGCAATACTATAAAAATAATACAGCAATATTTCAGCACATATAGGAGAATAAAATATGTCTTTTGCAAACTTAAAACGCAATCGTAATACGATTGAAAAACTAACCGCTGCCGCACAATCGGCACAAACTTCAACAAAGTCTTATGTTGATGAACGCATGTGGAAACCCACTGTAGATAAACAGAATAATGGTTATGCTGTTATTCGATTTCTACCAGCTAATGAAGGTTCTGATCTGCCATGGGCAAAATATTGGGATCACGCATTTAAAGGTCCAACTGGTAAATGGTATATCGAAAAGTCTTTAACTTCTATTGAACAAGACGATCCAGTAGGTAAACTGAATAGTACTCTATGGAATTCAGGTATTGAAGCTGATAAAGAAACAGCGCGTCGGCAAAAACGTCGATTGCATCATGTTTCGAATATCATGGTAGTATCTGATCCTGGTAATCCAGAGAATGAAGGCAAAGTTTTCATGTATCAGTATGGTAAGAAAATCTTTGATAAAATCATGGATGCTATGACACCAGAATTTGCAGATGAAACTCCGATGAACCCATTCGATTTTTGGGAAGGCGCAGATTTCAAACTGAAGATTCGTGACGTTGAGGGCTATCGCAACTATGATAAATCTGAATTTTCTTCAGTTCGGACATTGTCTGAGGATGATGAAAAGCTTGAACAGATTTATAATAATCTTCATAACATACAAGAGTTTACCGATCCATCAAAGTATAAATCATATGCTGAATTGGAAACTAAAATGCATGCCGTTCTAGGAACTACAGTGCAACCAACTATGCAACAGCAAGCATCTTTGGGTGAAGAGGTAGCACCACCATCTATGCCAGCGACACCACCACCAAGTGCAGACACTTCTGCCGATGATGGTGATGATACAATGAACTATTTCGCTAGTCTAGTAAACGACTAACGAACTTCTATTGCTACATCACTAGCATCAACAGAGGCGGGAACACCATCACCACTAAAATTATTATTATTTTGGACGATGTTGGTCCCGCCTTCATTATATTCTACTGAAGCTCCCATAGGATGAGGTATACGATTTGAATTGAACAATAATCTATTTTTTTCATTAGCTTGTTCTAACATATACTGACTTTCAAATCCTGCTGCCGATGCACGTATCTTAGTTTTAATAACTGATCTAGCAGCCTCATTAATTTCATCATCAGTATATATTTTTTTATTTCTGTGTAATGCTAACGAAAGTTTATTATAATTTTCAAGTAAAATTGCAGCATCACTAACAGTTTGTCCTATATTACCTGTACCAGGAATATAGTCTATCCCTTTGCCTGCATAGTGAGTCATAAAGTCTATTCCACCAAAAATGCCTCGAAGAATACCTTCACCGCCACCTATTGTTGCAGCTTTTGCTTTCTCTCCAGTAGATGCGTTAGGTCCTAGATTAGATAAAGCGCCACTTGCACCCGTATAAGCATCATATGCAGTTAAAGCTACTCCCGTAGCAGTTAAAGCTGCGGCGGTAATCGGTGCAGATACCGCTGCTCCTACCATTCCAGCGCCTGCAGTAACAAACTTTAAAATTTTAGAACCGTATTTTTTTGATACGCCTGTTTTATTTCCACTGACTCTCGCATTCATTAAATCTGCATTTATTTCCATACTTTTAGCTTTATCTAAAAATCTAGAATATCTTGAACCATCAGAATTTTTTCCCTTTTCTCCCCACATTTGAGTGCCGTCTTTTGCAAATCCTGCTTTATAATACTCTTTCGACATTGCTCTTTGTGCAGTACCAGGACCATCCATTCTACCACTTCTAATTATATCAGGTCTTCCACTAACGTCTACATTACCAGGAGTATAACCTCTACTCATAGCAGGATTATATCCCATTAGTGATGCTCTAGGAGCAGTTCCTGCTATATTATCGGGCACAAAATTTCTACCCATACCCGGATTATATCCCATGAGTAATGCTCTAGGAGCAGTTGCGGCAACATTGCCAGGAATATAGCGTCTACCCATCTGTGGATTATATCCCATTAGTGATGCTCTAGGTGCTGTTCCTGCTATATTATCTGGTACGAAATTTCTGCTCATCTGGGGATTATATCCCATTAGTGATGCTCTAGGTGCTGTTCCTGCTATATTATCTGGTACGAAATTTCTGCTAAATCTCGCTGCAGCCGTTGCTCTTATTATATCAAGTGTTGGCAACTTACTTGTCGTTGGCTTAACTTTTGGACTTTCAGTCTCTAGCATAATTGTTGCTAATGGTTTTGATGCAACTTTTCTTGGACCTTCAGTCTCTATCAAAGAGTAAAGTAAGCTTTTTTTAATATTACCTTTTGGCTTTGGACTTTCTGTTACTAATTGTGATGCTAAATTACCGGGTCCTACTCTACCAGGAACATTTGGCTTAGATTCAGATAATATATCAAGTGCAGCAAAATTGACAGCACTTCTACCGCCCGGCACGCCAGGATCTTTAAATATATCTCCGTATAGCATCTTTAGCTTAGTGTCAGATTGCATTGCTATTCTTCTAGCATCAGCTTGAGCCGTAGTCATTCCACCATAAACTGGTGGTCTCTCAACTTGATTACCTGTGCCGCTACGACTACCATTATTTCCTCTATTATTTCTATCGCCATCTCCGTCACCGTCACCACCAAAACCAGGCATCATTGACGCAAATCCACCTACAGTAGCGATAGTACCAACAACCGCAGCAAGAGTGCCTTTATTTAATAATTTTGTCCACCATTTTCCTCTATTTGCTCTAGCATTTCTGCTATTATTTCTTGCAGCATCTGGTCCGCCAAGACGATTATTAGCTTGCCTTCTAGCTAATCTGTTTACAGCTTTAGTTAAGTTATTAGTAGCAGTACTTAAAGTGCTTATAGAACCTCTAAGAGTTTTGCCACCTATCATTTTGGCTCCAAGCAATGCAGCTTTGATTCCGACCATTGCGAGTTTAATTGCAGCAAATGCAGCTAAAGACTTTTCAAATATTCCTAGTTCACCAAACACGCTTTCAACATATGTTTCGAATTTGATATAAGTATCTGTCAGAAGTTTTATTCCTGAACTTAATATTTTAATAGGACCTTTTAGTAGAGGAAATTCAGTTTCGAATGAAGTTACAAAGTTAGAGACTGTATTTTTTATAGATGTAATAGCTTCTGAAAGCGAAGGAATATTTTTTAACCACTCAGTCATTTGTTTACCAAATAAACCTGTGCCAAAAATATCTTTTGTTGCTTTATTAATAATGTCGAGTAAACTTATTCCTTGAAGACCTAACGCATTTTTAATCTCTTTCACTATAGAGCCAAGACCAACACCAGCTATAGATGCTAATGCTATTTTAGTAAACGCACCACCACGCATAAATGTATCTAAAATACTAGATGCCATATTTTTTGTAGTGCTTAAAGGATTTTTTACGGCCTTTACAACTCCTGAACCTGTAATTCTAGAAGTAGAATTTTTTTTTCGGGTTTCTTTTCTATTTTTTTCTAAATTATCTAGACGGGTATTTTTTGCAGCAAATTCTGTACTTAATTTAAGCGACTGAATTTCGCTCTTAATTTCACTAAGAACTTCCGTATTATTTTTCTGGACTTCAACAGACTCAGTTGAGAGTTTGTTTTGTTCCTTTATCAGATTTACAGTATCGCTAATTGACATATCTTATCCTTGATTTTGTGTCTTTATTCTATCGTTTTCTTCCTGAATATGCTGTATCAATAATGTAAGATAAATTTCTCTTTCCCAAGGCATCATATTATCAAGTTCTGTTAATGAATATTTATGATCGTGCATTAATGTAAAATTTGTCTTATAATGACTTATTAAGTTATCATGAGAAAGAGCGATTAAAAAAAATCGTCTAAGCCTTGTAGTACCACATCATTTTTATGTTGACACTCTTTACATTCAAAAGTAATTTCGTGCTTTAATTTAGGAATATCTTGTAACCAATCTCTAATTTTTTCAAACTGTTGTGAAGATAAAGATTCTAAAAATTCTTGAATTTCTTCTTCCGTTTCATCTTTAAGATCAAATCTACCATCTTCTGTTTCTAGAACATCCATACATTCTGAAATTAATTTAAATGTTCGTTCAATCTCAGTTTCTTCATTGCCATCATTAGCAACTTCCATAACTGCTGTAAAATTTGGATATTTCATGTGAAGATTAATATCTTCAGTAATTTGTATAGACTTTTCTAAAGTAGCTTTTGAAACTGCTACCTTAGATAAATCAATTTCATTATCATTATGCGATTCACACTTTTGACATTGAATTGTTATTGTAGTTCTTTCCCCCACAGATTTCGATCTTAGGTTTAAAAACATATATTCGATATCATATGAAGTTAAAGACTTTCTATCAAATTCACCTTCAACACATGCCATAATAGTATCGATAATAGCATTAACGGTAGCTTTTTGACTGCCGCTTTCCATAGCTATCATTAATATTTTTTCTTCTTTAACAAGATAAGGTCTAAATTTAACCTTGCTCTGTAAAGATGGAATTGTCATTTCATATTTTGGACTATCATTTAATTTAGGTAATGCCATTTATTCACTTCTCCAATCAGTGTATGATAATTGTATGGAAACTTCTACTAAGCCTCCTTGTTCGCTATTCATTTCAATAGAATTTAGTGTTGTAGGAAACGCCTTTTCTAGAACACATGTATATATTACCTTCTCTAAAGCAGTATCTTTTGCTTTGCCATCAAACTGTAAAGGTCCTCTGCGACCACGGCGCGCAATTGCGCTACGTGAGGCTTGTGGATTAAAATTTTCTTCTAGTGCAGCTAGTTGATGTATCCTGACTTGTTTTCCATATCCTCCAGGGCCAGTTTTATACCCTAATTCATATGTTTGCTGATTTACCGCTAAGTTTTGCCAAGCTTCAAAATATTTTTTAACATTATAATCATTTTGCACATAAAAAGAAAAAGTTATATCATCAACAGCAAATCCGTTTGCCATTTTCTCAATTCTTAATCCCATAACTTTCTGTAAAGTTGTTACCTGTCTACCAGGTAAACTGACATTTTTACACATTATATTTAAATCCGAAATAGACATATGATTTCCAGGAACGCTTTGAGGTAATTCAACCATAAACTTATTAGGTCTTGCAAGTCCTGCAGAACCTGATGATATTTTAGCTTTAAAATCATCTAATGAAGCCGGTACTGTAAATTGGGTCATTTTTTAAAGCTTTCTCTGGATTGTTTATGAACATATGCTTGCGATTGCTTCTGAAAATCTGCCGTAGGCAAAAATGCAGCAATTTCCCACTCAGGCGCTGGAACTAATGCATAACGACTTCTGACTTGGTTTTTTAAATAATGTTTTAAGCAGGGTTTAAAATATTTTAATTTAGCTGAACCTTGCAATAACTCATACGACAAGTCAAATTTTGTTGTAGCATTAAATTTTTCATTATTTGTTATTTTAAGTAAAGAATCTAAAAACTTTGCTCTCAATGTCATTGGTAGATAGTGCAAATTCAGTCCCATAAAACCACCTTTTGCTGGACCTATAACAATAGTCAAAGGAAAACTGTCATAATATGGAAGTGTTTCTCTATGCTTTGGCTGATAAAAATACATATACATATTTCCAATGCCGTGCGTGTTTCTTAATTTTAAAGGCCTTTCTTGTAACAACTCGGATCGTTTCTTTGCTCTGCCCATAGCTTTCGCTTTACCTTGAAACCATTTTATAGATTCCTTAGTTCTGGGAGTTATTCCAGCCCGAAAAGCTTCAATCTCTAGTGTGTCGAAAATGCCTGCCATAAAATCTCTCTAATTACTTATCTTTATTTATATCAATTTTATAAACGTTTCATTTTAGGCAGAGGCTTCAATTTTTTTAGTTGCTTGGGCATTATTCCTAATGCAGTTAGTTCTTTCTCTGTCCATATTTGAAATTTCCAACCCCTATCTTTCGCAAAAGATTCAGCAGCTTTCCATTTATTCATATTTTTAACGTAAGACATGCCTTCATTGATATATCGCTTAGTTTTCTTACCCGAAAATTTTGGTGGCATAGTTTGAACTGCTGGCTTAATTTCAACTAAAGTAACGCCTTCTACAGTTTTTATTTTTAAATCCATAAAATATCTATGATATCTTTTATCTACATCATAGAAATATGGTATGACTACTTCCTCGCTAGACCATTCTAATATATGATCCATCTTATCGCACCAAGTAAATGCGTAAAGTTCCCAACCAGATCTATAAACGACATTATCAGCATCGCCTTTATATTTCTTTCGGTTTTTTATTTTATATTTGCCAGAGTGCGTTTTCATAATCTCATATAAATAATAGTAACTATTTTTATTTATATCGGAAATTAAAATGCAATCACATATCTTTCCCATAGAAGATCAAGACACTTATGCTGCAAGAATACAATTCTCAGTACACGAGGTAACTCCTCCTTCGGTTACAGATAGTGTGAAATTTTCCGCTAAAAATGCAGCCTCATCAACAGATAGCTTATCGGATGCAGATTTAAGTGGCACAGGAGATCCTGGATTAAACGCCGCTGTTGCTGCCGCAACACCTACCTTTGATCAACAAGCAAGATCGACTCAGGGAAAACTATTGACTCCTTTAACAATAAGTGCTACACCCAGAGAAAGATGTATTTTATACATGCCGCAAAGTATTCAAGTTCAAGATGGAGTTCAATATGATAATGTCGAACTGGGTGTTTTAGGAACTGCTATGAAAGATATGTTGAGTGCTGGAGCAACTGGATTATCAGCGGGATCAAAAGCTATTGGTGCATCACTCACAAGCTTTTTAAAGGGTAATACAACAGCAACAGACCAATCAAGAGTTGCATTAACAAGACTTGCTAATTTTGGCGGAAGTGCAGTTTCTGGTGCAACTAGAATGGCATTACAAACAGCCCCTAATCCTAATGTCCGTGCTATATTTAAAGCAGTGAGTCTTAGAGAACCAGCATTTACATTTAAGTTGATTCCAAAAAGTAAAAGAGAGTCCGAAGAAATAATAAAAATTGTAGACTTTTTCAGAGAAAATATGTATCCAGAAGAAATAACAGATAATATTGCAGGCACGGATATACCTATTGGTTATAAATTTCCAGACTTATTCAGAGTTAAAATTTTATATAACAATAGAGAAAGACGCGAACCTGTGATGAAATATAAAGACATGTATCTTAAAAGTTTTTCAGCAAACTTTAATAGCAGTGGAATGGGATTTCATGAGGGTGGTGATTTTTCTGAAGTAGATATAACAGTGAATTTCATTGAATCAGAAACTTTAAGTCGAAACGATGTTAGAAATCAAAGAAATGAAAATAGACGTGGATTTATTCCATTCGCTAATCAAGGAATAACATAATGAGTTACTTTAGACCATTTCCTACAACATTATATAAATTTGGAAAAGAGACTCATGATACAGTCATTCAAAATATTAGCGCATATTCGGATATTTTAGATCACGTTAAAGAAAATAATGTGACTTATGAAAAATATGAAATATTAGAAGGAGAAAGACCCGACACTCTGTCTTTAAAATTGTATGGAAGTACAGAGTTTTATTGGACATTCTTTTTCATGAATGATCATATTAGAAAGAATGGATTTCCCATTTCTACTAATGAAGTAACGAAATGGACAAAAAAACAATTCAATGATACTGTTCTAGTAACAAGAGATTTATTTTTTGATAAGATGTTGAGCGGAGACACAGTAGTAGGACAAACTTCAGGTACAGTAGGTGTGATAGAGCAAAGGCAGCTTGATCTTGGTCAAATTGTAATTCAAGGAAAAAAATCATTCTCAACTACTGGAGAAGTTATACAAAAGCAAGGCGATCCTACACAGACTGTAACTATTCAACCCAGTGATGATAGATCAGAACATTTAGCTTTAAGACATTATGTAAATTCTGAAGGCAATCAAGTTGACGTTGATCCTACAGTAGGAGAACCAGGAATATATACAGAGATAACAAATCTTCAACATTATATCAATTTGAATAATTCAAATAAAATTATAAAAGTATTGAAAAGAGAAAGTGTTTCTCAAATACACACCCTTTACAAAAAATCATTATTGGCAGTCTAATGGAATCGAGAATAAAAGATCCAGTTAATGCTACGGATTATACGCTTGTTAGCTTGAAAGTATCAAGTGATAGAATGACTAATTCAAATAAAGAGATTGAACTAAAAGGAGTTTCAATTGAAATTAACATATTCGAACATTTGGAAAAGCCATACTTAACTGGAACAGTAGTTATATTAGATAATGCAGATTTAAATAGTACAGTGGGTTTTCTGGGTTGTGAAAAAATGACAGTGAAAATTGCCACAGATAATGATAGTCTTACTACAATTGAAAAAGTTTTTTATATAACAAATGTTGCTAATAGTATTCAGGCCAATACAAATAATAAAATTTTAGTACTTGATATTTTAGAAGATATAGCTTTTGTATCAAGACAAAAAAGAATTTCTCAGTCATATGACGGAACACCGAATATGATTATTAAGAAAATGTTGAATGAGCATCTTAAAAGAAAATTGCGCGACATTACTATATCAATTCATACTGATGGACCTATGAGAGTTGTAGTGCCAAATATGACTCCGCTTCAAGCATTATCTTGGATTAAAGATCGTGCTATATCTGAAAATGGATTACCATTTTATCTTTTTTCAACTATCTGTGATGATGATATTAGATTTTTAGACTTAGAAAAAATTATGGAAAATCCTCCACTCAATCAAGATGCTATGCCATATACTTACAGTAGTGCGTATGGAAGTAATCTCAGTAAATTTAATAAATTCGTACAGTCTTTCATAATTCAAGGAGTTAAAGCATCTAGCAAAGTCAATCAATTGCAGTTTGCCCAAGAAGGATTATTATCTTCAACTTACGACTATTTTGATACTACTGTGGGATTTTCCAGTGAAGAAAAGCATAATATTGATGAATTTTATAATGAATTGAGAGAAAAAAATATTATAAAAGTAAATCAAAGTGAGGGTTTGATCGATAACACTTCTATAGTTGACGATAAAAAATCGCACGAATTTGATACAAAACACATATCTCAAATAATAACAGGCAACATATTTAGCGATGGTATATTCAATTATTATGAATCCAAAGATCATTCATTTAAAGCTAAGAAAAAGTCAATAAATAGATTGATGCAAAAAGATGCTATTGATATTACCGTTGCTGGTAAGAATTTTCTGAGCAGTGACAAAAACGTTTCAATTGGTAATAGTATTCTTTTAAAATTTATGAGTAGTATGGATCAATTGAACTTACAAAATACGACACCGGAAGAAGAATATATTGATCATAAGAAAAGTGGAAATTATATGATATATGCCGCAAGACATATTTTTTCAGGAAATAGCTATAACACCGTCCTGTCCTGTACTAAAATATCAGAAAAGGTAGCTAATTCATGAGTATTTCTGGAGAATATTACGGAGATAATTTTAGATGGTTCTTCGGTGTTGTTGAAAATAACAATGATCCATTGAAATTAGGTCGCGTTCAAGTTAGAGTTCATGGATTACATTCTCAAAACTTGACTGATATTCCTTTGAGTAGTTTGCCTTGGGCACAAGTTGTACTTCCTTCAACAGAAGGCGGTATATCAGGTATTGGTAGAATGGGCAAAATATTGCCTGGAGCGCAGGTATTTGGATTTTTTATGGATTCTAAAAACTCTCAATTGCCTATGGTAATAGGATCATTTCACACAACAGAGAAAAGTTTACCTAATACATATAAATCAAATGGAAATACAAGTAGTAAAGCATTAGATAATGGAGAAGATGGTTCATCTTATACAAGATTAGCTGGACATCCATCTGGCAGTACAATTACTTATAACGGTAGTGAATTAACAGGTTCAACTAATGGAGAACAGTGCTATAATTTCTATCTTGCTAATGGGTTTACTCCTAATCAAAGTGCAGGAATTTGTGGCAACTTTGCTGCAGAATCTAATCTAAAACCAGATGTTTTAAACCCTAATGATCTAGGAAAACCTGCATTTGGATTAGCACAATGGAGAGGTGACAGACGAGCAGGTCTAAAAGATTTTTCTTCGGATCACGGTTTAAGCTATAGAACATTAGAAGCACAGCTACTTTGGTCTATGCACGAATTTAGAAATGCAGAAAAACGCGCATATGGTAAAATAATTGCAGCGAACACTCTGAAAGAAGCTACATATGCTGTAGAAAAATATTATGAAAGACCTCAACCGGGAACATTTAGTAAGAGGTATAATTTTGCTAGGCAAGTATTAGAGAGGTATTCGCAATGAGTTTGAAAGACACTATAGGCTTTGAAGAAATGCAGGGAATGGTTCGTGATGCTTCAAATCTTTCTAATATATCAGGATTTAAAGATTTAGCTAAATCTAAAGCCAAAAAAGCTTTAGATGTTAAGTTAAGTTCTTTGGGAAAAAATGTTGGAGAAACTTTAAGTGGAATTCAATCACTGACTTCCGAATATGACGGAGGAGATATAGAAACAAAAGTTAGTACCGGAATTGCAAAAATTACAGGAAGCGTTCCAGGTTTTGAAGATTTGCTAAAAGAAAAGGTTACAAAGAAAAATACTATTTCAGCAATAACTGGTATAGCTTCAAGTGCTATAGATGAAGTATCTGAATTATCTGAAATTATATCTTCAGCATCTCCTAAATCTATAGCGTCTAATCTTCAAAGTATTACAGGTAAGGTACCCAGTGTAAAAACTCTAATGAGTTTAGGTGTTGATGCAAATGCTTTTGAATCTATAAAAGGTTTAGTTGAAGATGTGAATGAAGTTAAAGATAAAGTTAATAAGATAGAGAACGAATTTCAAAACGTATTAGACAATTTTTCTAGTAATACAGAAAATATCTTAGGTCCTTTTAAAGGAGGCACATTAGATAGAGTGATAGCAAACACAAATAATGTTATTTTGAATGAAGTCAACTCTATATCTAAAGGTATTTTAAAACCTCTTGACCAATTTAATGCTGTTCAATCCGTAATTAATGGTAATAAATCTGCTGTTGCGGATTTAGTGTTGGGTAAAATATTAGAAAAAACTCCAAATATTCCTAATATAGCAGATATTGAAGCACAAATATTTAAATTAGATCCTTCAATTGCTAATATGATAAGACCAGAAATTTCTTCTATAGATTTTGGAAATAGAACAACTCCGGTTGTAAATAATTCTTCGCAAGAAAGTAAATGGAAAGGCGCTGATACTGACATTTGGAATTATACATTCACTTTCGTTAATTCATATGAAGAATTACTGTCTGATATCAGATCATCTATAAGACCTATCACGGAGATCGTTGTTCATTGGACTGGAAACTATGTAGACCAAGGTAATATTGGTGCTAAAGAAATACATAATTGGCACACACAAGATGGATTTACTGGTTGTGGATATCATTATATCATTAAAAGAAATGGCGATTTGCAAAGAGGTAGACCTTTAAATAAAGTTGGTGCTCACGCAGAAGTTAACGGACATGATGAGAATAGTATAGGTATAGCTTTAGTTGGCGGATTTAACTGCGCTTCAGGAACTAGAAATCCTAATAAGTATTTAAGTGCGGAGTCAATTAGGCAAGAACAGTGGAAAACACTGAAAGAGTTCATAAGAGCATTTTATTCAGTTCATCCAGGAGGTCAAGTTTGGGGACACAGAGATACAGATCCAGATCAAATTGATCCTGGAATTGACATGAGAGATTACATAGAGAAAAATTTTAAAAGAAAAAATACTAAATCATCTGGAACAAAACCGCCATTGTTATCAAAAGGATCGACTTCAACCTCTCCTGCTGAGACTACAATCGAAAAAAACAATAAACCACTTTCTGGTGGAGAATATGTCCTTAGTAAATTTTCAGCTAAACATTTCGGATTTCCCACATATGCAAAATTACCAGAATTTGATAGTCTCCAAGTAATGGACGATGCAAGTGCGGGCAAATATGCTGCAGGCACTAAATTTGTTGTTCATTCACCATTAGATTATAATTTTTCAGAAACAGACGTATATCAAATTTGGGAAGCTGTTATTAATGGAGGATTCGAAAAACGACAGTTTTCATTAGTCAATATTTCAAATCCAGATTCTGTAGCTAGATTTGAAAATTTAGCTAAAAGAAGTTCATTTGCTGGTTATAGATGGATAAAAGGATAAATTATGACAACTAAAGCAGACGATTTAAGTAATAGAAAAAATAACTTAGGACTTTCTTTTACTGAAAAGGAGGGTCTAAGTGAAAATGGATTTTCGGATCCAAATTTACTTTTTCCTAAACCAGAATATGTTAATCAATCTGGCGTTAATAAAGCCAGCAGAGGAGAAAATGTAAATAATCTCAACGTAAAAGCATGTATACCAGGAAAAGAATTAGGTTATCTTACTCTAGATACATATGAATACACACAAGTTCAAGTTGATGAATCTTCATCAGGACATGTTATTGAAATAAACGATACTCCTTCAGGTGAAAGAATTTTAATAAAACATAATTGTGGTGCAGGAATTGATATTCAACCTGATGGTACAATTCTTATTAATAGTACTGGTAATAGAGTTGAAGTTGTGTCTGGAAATCATAATTTAGCTGTTGAAGCAGATGGAAATATTCTATATAATGGAAATCTAAACATGACAGTTACTGGTGATTACACTCTAGATGTGAAGGGCGACTATCATGTAAAAGTTGGCGGTAATAATATATTAAAAGTTATAGGATCATATAGAAAGAATATAGTTAGGCATATGACAGAGGTAATTCAACAAACTAAATCCTCCACAGTTTTAATGCAATCAACAAATACTCTTTTGGGAGATGTTACTAATACAATTAAAGGCACATTTAGAAATTTAATAAAAGGAAAAGCTGAATACTTTCATAGTGGAATTACGAAATTTACCTCTGAATCCGGTATTGATTTAGCATCTGTTAATGTTAATATGGCTGCAGATAATATGACTTGTATTGGAACAGAGGGCACTATGGGCGGCAAAGGCATGATTTCTTATACAAAAAATCTATACGTCCAAGAAAATATTGATACTAAAACGATGAAAGCTAGTAATGATATTAAAGCGAATGTGGTCCATGCTGATCTTGATGGTTTAGCTGCGACAGCGGAGATTGCTGGTTGGTCGGCTAACGCAGGTCGTGCACCTGTTCCAGCACCAGGAGGTTCATCAAGCATTTCTACAGAATTTACAAGAGATACTACCGAGACAGGTTTACCTGATGCTGAATATATGGAACAACATTTACGAAAATCGCAAGTTGGTTATAGAAAAGTAAATATAGATGAAGATCAAGGTATTAAAGACTCAGTAGATCAGACAACAAATAATGGAGGGGTATCTGATAGAGAACTTAATATTCAAGAGGTTAGATCGAAACTAAAAAATAAAAGTAATAAAGATAATTCTAAATTCATTTTAAATCAAACTGCTACAGGAGTTTTATCTTCAGATCATAGTACAAAAACTCCTCCTAATATTGGAAGAGTTAGAGGAAGCAACTTCACTACTGCTACAGGATCTAAGCCAATAGGAAGCAATAAAGGTAAGACTACAAGCAAAAGATTTGTACCTTCTGAATCGGCATCAAAAAATAGAAGAATTACGTTATTAGTTGAACCAAAATATGACGTAAATAAACTTGATGACGTATCATTAAAAACTAAATTAAATGAAAAAATATCAATTTCAAAGTTTGTAGCTAGTTTAGGAGATCCTATAACACTTCAGCATATTGATACTGCTGAGAATAGAAAACAAATTGCTAGAAATCTAATGCCGCATGTTTTTGCATTAGAAATATTTCACACTTTAGAAGATTTTTCGGGGTATTCGCTTGTCGTTGCTGAAGGATTATACAAAAAAGGAGAAAAAGAAACTATAACTCCTGATAGTTTAACTGACTTGAAAACTAAAGGTCGTGCTATTGCATATGAATTGTATAATTCAAAAACTGGTAAAATCGATTTAGAGAAAACTTTCGACTTAGCAACATATTTAAAAGACAATATCCATTACGACAAATTAATTCTTTATTATGATACTTATGATGAAAAGAATGATATGCCCAACGCACAGATAGTTGTTACAACTCCAGAAATTCCTGAAGATTATGCTTCTATTTTTGATATGAAAATTAGTTCTGTATATAATAATGAACCTTTAAGCGAAAATGATCTGATTGAAGTTCCAGATTCAGAAGATGAACCTGAAGAAAAATATGATGCTGACGATGTAGCGCCAGACGATACATCAGGAAGTTTTGCATCTGAAGCTGCTCCTGAGCCAGAACCCGAGCCTGAGCCAGAGCCTGAGCCAGAGCCTGAGCCAGAGCCGCTTACTATGGAAGAAAGAAAACAGATACAAGAGGATCAGTATCTGGCAAGGCCTTATGGATCAAAAGAAGTTGCTGAAGGAGGAATAAAAAGAACGCTAAATGGAAAACTGTTTC
>Ga0209634_1000123_pt1 | contig 60654 bp, 68 predicted proteins | sample LinPmetageLP40_FD_184043 | JGI IMG/M metagenome (GOLD analysis project Ga0209634, IMG submission 184043) | Marine viral communities from the Pacific Ocean - LP-40 (SPAdes) (version 2) | ecosystem: Environmental > Aquatic > Marine > Oceanic | place: Pacific Ocean | collected 2010-08-26
CCGTTTATGACTAAATAAATATATTATAAAATAAAAAATTATTACAAATATTAGATATGCATGTTTTGGTATTTTTGATGCTAATAACATATTAAATCTACATAGTAAATTATGGGTAGATACTTTATTCCATAAGTATCTCTGAAATATCCATCTATTGCTTCTATATAATAAGTGTATTGATTGTGCGTTATATTTACTACATATTTCAGCCATATCACACCCACTTGGTCCATTTCCAATAATAACAATTTTTTTATTTATAACTTCTTTTTCACAAATGTTTTTCGCTTCTAAAATTTTATTTGTATTAGAACAATCAATTGTATTTCGTTTTTTCCCATATATTCCACTAGCTACTATTAAATAATCTACCGTTATTTTTTTCTCTATATTATCATTTTTGTAATAAATTATCCATTTATCGTTTTCAAATCTAGTTTTATAAACATTAGAATTAAATTCACAATATTTAAAAATATTATGTTTTTTACAGTAATCATCGATATAATTACTTAGTTCTAAGCCAGTAGGATATAAATTAGTATTTTCTTTATGGGGAAAGTCAGAAAATGCATATGAAAATTTGGTTGTTTGCAATTTAATATTTGGATATGCTTCAGAAAACCAGACACCTCCCGCATTTGAATTTTTTTCTAATATTTTAACATCGAAATTTTTTTCCAAACAATATTTAGCAGATATAATACCACTTATTCCGCAACCTATAATACAAAAACTTTTCATTGTTAATTACTATAAAATAAAAAATTGTAAATATTATCTTGAATTTATTTATAATTTTTTATTTTTTTACTAATATTTATTAAATCTATATAATTATTTAACCACAAATGTAAAAAAGGACCTGTTGATTTACCTTTATCAGTTTCATAAGAACCTAAAAGTATATTTTTTTTTTTATTTTTAACATATAACTCAATAGATGGAAAAATTGTTCCACCAATTTTACAATCTATATTTATATTCGATGGGTTTTTACTTATTTTTAAATAAACATTGGTGTTTATATTTGGAGATAAAGGCATACATGGATTACTCCCCCAAAATTGTAATTCCATCGTTATAGATTTTTCTGTATTTTCAATTATTTTATAGGCATTCTCAACCTTACTAAATGATATTGTATCTTTTCCACAACTTATATGTGCTATTTTTTTTGTAATATATCGTGCTGGTTCAGTTCCTGTGCTTAATGATATAACTTCATTAATTTTAAAACCATTAAGATTTTTTTCTAAAAAAATATACATACCTGTTTTATAGGTCACATTTTCTGAAGTTGAAGCTTTAACGCGGTTATCTCCCTTAAATATAAAAGGATGACCAAATTCCTTAAATGGAACATATCTACGAACAACAATTACGTAAATATTTTTGTTATTTTTAACTGAATCTAGTTTTTTTTCCAATATTTCTATTTGTGTTAAATCTCTAGTTTTATGAGCTCCTCCTAATTGATTTATATAATTATTGAGTATACTCTTCCCTAATAAAGTATCAATCTCTATTTTTTCATTTGTATATGGATTAATTATATAATTATAATTCATATTATAATATTATGAGAAAAAACAAATAGAAGGATTAATTAAAGCATATCAAATAAATTATCTTTTAAAGTATTAGGTTGACATAACTTATCTAAGAATATGGATTTTTCTTCATCTTGAGCTTTACTGGCTTGAACTTCTTTTGGCTTATCCTCTTTGACAAAAGAATCCAACGATTCCATATATTTTTCTTCATCAAACATAATATCTATTGAACCAGTGCCACAAGGAACCTCCTGTCCTAACATAATATTAGCTGATACTCCTTTAATATTATCTATTTCACCAAAAATCGCAGCTTTCGCTAAAATATCTGGTGTTTCCTCAAAAGAACATTTTGCTAAAGGACCTCTAGAACTCTTATTAATACCATGTCGGTCGATTGACATTAAACCACCCTTACTGGTCATTACATCAGATAATAGAGAAATATGTCTAATATTGACATATGCTCCCGATGACTCAAATACATCAGACATCTCTGATATAAGAACTGACCTAGCAGCTTCTAAACCTAATACATTATAAACTTCATGAATATCATTTGAAATAGTTCTTGAACAATCTACTGCTGGATGTTTAAATATATCTATTAAATTTGTTCCTTCTGTATCTATAACCCATTCAGGACTTTCTTCATAAGAATTCGAGTCCATATTAAATTTACATAAATCATTGTATTTACTCATAGAAGCATTTGTAATGTTATTTATTCCTGATAATACTATATCATTTAATATTGTAGTTTCTAGAGTTTTTAAAATACAAATTGTATCTTCTTCTGGATTAACGCAGTCTGTAGTTTCATTTGATAAATTTAAATATTGTAGACGCAAAATTAATTCGTTTGCATTGTCATCTGTAAATATGCAATGAATATCACTTTCTAAGGGTGTATTAAATTTACTATCAATTGCATGATATATATCTATCATTTTAATATTTTTATCTAACATTGTTTTTTTATTAAACTTAAATTTTAATATCCAAGGATTTTTTTCACCTATAGGATATTCCTCATTTAATTTTTCAAATTCATTAAATAAATTTACTAAATCATTTTCTGAAGTGTTTTGACTCTTATCATTTAAATCAAAGTAAATTTCAGAAGAAACAACTAAATCTTTAATTTTTGTAATTGATAATTCATTAATGATATTAGATGCTTTTTCTTTATTTTGGGCATACTCATCTTTTAAAAACACTGTTAAATATGGACTTTTAACATTCTTAGTTGTGCTTAGTAATTCTTTAAATCTAGGTAAACCTCTAGTAACTTGAGATTTGGAAGAAACACCAGCAAGGTGAAACGTATTTAATGTCATCTGAGTCGATGGCTCTCCAATTGACTGAGCTGATATAACACCAACTAATTCACCAGGTTCGCAAATTGAATTGAAAAACTGCTGTGTAATATTAGATATTATGTAATCAAATGCAAGTTTATTTATATATAATTCTTTTATTAATTTTTTTGGTGATAAATGGGACCTAAGTAAAATCATAAAAATTCTATTTTCACCATATATATTATCATTAATAAACAATTTATTTTGTAACTGATTGAGTTTTTCCAAGATATATACAGGGTCTATATCAGTCAATGTTTTTGTTTTAACAAATAATTGTTGAGCATTTAAAAGTATTCTTGAAATATTAACAGGATAAAATACAGTATCACTTTCTAATAATGAAAAATTATGTATACGTTCAATTATAAGTTGTTTATCTTTTAATAAATCCTTAAAGTAATTATCAAACAAGTTATTCACAAATTTGGTTTTAAGTTTTTTAAATTTTTTAAAAGTAGATTTATCAAGATATCTATCCCAATTATCATTAAAACTAAGTTTGTAATGTTTTTCTAAAGTTAAATAGTCAATTTTAATAGTAGGTATATTTTGTCTTTCTATTTTTATTGGGTCCATACCATCCTCACCATATAAAAATTGTATTATCTGACCACTAGCATTTCTTACTGTATAATCAGATACTAATCTGACATCTTCCATGCCTTTAACTAATTTTCTTTGTATATATCCTGTTTCAGATGTCTTTACAGCTGTATCAATTAAACCCTCTCTACCACCCATAGCATGGAAGAAGAACTCAATCGGCGTAAGTCCCTTAACAAAACTGTTTTCTACAAATCCTCTTGCTGTAGGTCCATCATCATATTTATGAAAATGAGGTAATGTTCTGTCAGTAAAACCATAAGGTATTCTTTTCCCATCAACTGCCTGCTGTCCTACACACGCTATCATTTGGCCAATATTTATATTGCTGCCTTTTGAACCAGAATTAACTAAATTAGTCATTCTATTATTACTATTCAAATATCTTGTTCCAACTTGACCTGCTTCATCCGCAGCTTTATTTAAATTAGATAACACTTTCATTTCAAAAATTTCAGAATCAGGTTTACCAGTATCATTTTCAAAAATACCTTTATGAACATGTTCTATAATTTCAATTACATTTCTCTTTTTATCATTTATTATTTCACTCATTTTTATATTAGATTCTAAATCAGCCATTAAATCTCCCAAGCCTACACTAAATCCAGACATTAATACCCAATTAGTTAGTAAGTTTTGGGCGTTATCTAAAAATTCTTTAGTTTTGTCACAGCCATATTGATTATGAATTACATGAACAAGACCCTGAGATTTCGTTCCTAAAATAGCTTTATCTAGAACACCGTTTTCTATTTTACCATTATTAATAATAACTTTATTCATAAAATTAGATTGATTTTTATAAGACATATTGTTTTTTTTAAGATTAATATCTGGAATAATTAATGAAAATATAGTTCTTCCAGACCAAAGGTCTTGATTAGTATCATATTTATAAAAAGGGAAATTTAATTCTTCAGGAATATCTTCTTTTGCAGTTCCTTTTCTAATATCAGGTTCAGGCAAATTACCATCAAAATTAGGTATCCATGCTAATAGGTCTAACACCTCCGAATACGTTAAGTAATTATCATATCTTGTAAATAGGTATGACCCAATTATAGCATCTTGTACAAGAGCAATAATTGGTGTATGTGTAGCAGGTGTAATAATTTGTTTTTCTACAGAAGCTAACTGTTCTAATTCAATAGAACTTTGTAAAGATTGGGGAACATGCATATTCATTTCATCACCATCAAAATCTGCATTATATGGTGTAGTAACACTGACATTAAGTCTAAAAGTTTTGTATGGTAAAACTTTTATTTTATGTGCCATCATACTCATTTTATGTAAAGATGGCTGTCTATTAAATAACACAATATCGTTATCTATTAAATGTCTGTTTACAATATCACCTATTTCTAATTGATATTCAGAAGTATCAATAACTTTTAACGATATAATATTACCATCGCTTTTTCTCTTAATAGATTTTGCGCCTGGATATTTACTATATCCATTTCTAACTATTTTCGTTATTTTATTAATATTATATTTAGTAACAATTTCAGGATAAGTTAAATTTTTTGCTATCTCAAAGGGAACACCTAGAACATTTATACTGATATTTGGGTCGGGTGTAATAACACTTCTGGCTGAATAGTCTACTCTCTTTCCCATAAGATTACCTCTCACTCTACCTTCCTTTGATTTCAATCTTTCTTTTATTGATTTAAGTGTTCGTCCAGACCTCTGTTGTGCTGGAGGTATACCAGGAATAGTATTATCAACAAACGTTGCGATATGATATTGTAATAATTGATACCATTCATCTATAATTTTTTGATTCGCTTTTTGTTCTAATTTATGTTTCAATGTTCTATTAGTCTTCACAATATCACATAATTTATGCGTTAAATCATCTTCCATCCTTGTATTATTTGCGGCCCTTACGGATGGTCTGACTGCTGGTGGTGGAACACCTAAAACTGAACAAATAAGCCATTCAGGTCTACAAAATTTTCTACTGAAACCCATAGCTTCACATTCTTCATCACTTATACGTCTAAAAATCTTGTGAACATCTTCAGCATCCCAATAAATTCTTTGTTTATTATTTCTATCTTCTTCTGTAGGAAGTTTCCATTCAACTATTATTTTACCTATACCATTTGGATTTTTTTTCATACTTGATGGCCTTGGTGAACCACAACCATTTATATTATACTCTCCACATCTTTTTACCTTTGAACATAACTCTATTATAGCATTAAATCGTGCTGCCCCCTTTTTTTTTGATATTATATCTTTTACTTCATCAGATTCTATATCTACTAATAATTTAGAACATTTCCAACAAACACATTTAAGCGTCTGTATTGTATATTTTAAGTAATGAACATGAAATACTTTTAAAGCTAAATCAATATGTCCAAAATATCCTGGACATTGTCTATTATCTAATTGGTCTGTAGGACATTTCGTCCCATGATCTATTGTTCCCATCCTTGGATCAAATAAGCCACCTATTTTAGGTCTATCATTATCATAGGTTTCTTGAGTTAAAATTTCTGCAACTGAACGCCGCTTAATCTCTTCTGGAGATAATATAGAAAATTGTAATCCTATAACTTTAGCAATTTTAGAATTATAATCCATTTCTTGAAATATAGACATTACTTTATATTATAACAATCTTTTTTTTAAATGACTTTAATCAAATTAAAATAATAATTATCACAACAATTAAATTTGATATATATAAAATTTAATTATTATTATATTAATATTATGGATACTACACATAATTATAATCTTAGATCAAAAATAAATATGTTTAGTTTGACTGAAAACAAGACACCTGCATTAAAGACAGTTGATTTAACAATGAATAAAAAAGAAAACTCTAAATTAAAATTTACATCTGAGGCAGCCCAACTCCTAAAATCTATTATGTTTGATAATATTTTAGATAAATATATTGACATTGATGATGATGATGATGATGAAGATTATAAACCAGTTAAAGGTTTACCTAAAGAAATTATATATTTAGATGATGAGAAAATATATATAAATAATTTAGAAAAATCAGAACAATCAAATCTTATACAATTAGAAAAAGAAATTTTAGAATACAATAAATCAACTATACCACAACGATTCAAAATATTACGTTCAAATTTAAACATTTCAACTAAATCACAAATTATCAAAAGATTAGACCATTTTTATTCAATGGATGAATCGGATAATGAGTATGGTAAACTAAGTCAATGGACAGATAGTTTAGATAAAATACCATTTGATAGCTATTCTAAACAATCTATAGATTATAATGAAAATAATACTGATGAAATAATTCAATACTTGTCTAATGTTAAGAATATTATGGATAACTCTATTTATGGACATATTGAAGCTAAAGAATTAATATTACAAGAAATTGCTAATAAAATTACTAATCCTAGTTGTTCGGGAAATTGTATTGCTATACAAGGACCTCCAGGAAATGGTAAAACTACATTAGTTAAAGATGGAATTTGTAAAGCTTTAGGAAAACCATTTGCTTTTATAGCTTTAGGAGGAATGCAAAATAGTGAATTTTTGCTTGGTCATGATTATACCTATGAGGGTTCGCGTCCTGGGCGTATTGTAGAAATATTACAAGAATGTAAAACCATGGACCCAATTATATATTTTGATGAATTAGATAAATTAAGTGACTCTGCCAAAGGAGAAGAAATTTCTAATCTTTTATGTCATTTAACAGACCAATCACAAAACAGTCTTTTTCATGATAAATATTTTTCAGGAATTGACTTTGACTTATCGAAGGCAACATTTATATTTTCGTATAACGAAGAAAGTAAAATTAATCCAATTTTACTAGATAGAATGACACGTATTAAAACTAAAGGATTTTGTGTTGGTGACAAACAAAAAATTGCTATTAATTATCTCTTGCCATATATTTGTAAAAAGATTAATTTTACAAAAGACGACATTATATTTGATAATGAAATATTAAAATATATAATAGAAAATTATACTGAAAAAGAAGAGGGAGTTAGAAACCTAAAAAGAGCATTGACATCTATAATATCAAAAATAAATATTTTAAAATTATTAAGTGGGGTAAAAGATAAATCTAATAATACAGATAATATAACACTAGATATATCTAAAAATCAAAATTTAGTCACGTTTAATATTAAAAATTTTAAACTACCTCTTAAATTAGAAAATTCTATTGTTGATGTTTTACTTAAAAAAAATGAAGAAGATTTAACAAAAATGATGATGTATACATAACTAATCGTATTCTTTTATCTTTAAAGTTATTCCTATATCATCTATACCGTCATTTTGTTTTATAGATGAACCAAAGTAATTAGTTCTAGGTCCCCAATTTGAAGCGTGTGCATAATAAAATCCTAAATCTTTTGTATTGTCATTTGATACTTTAAATATATGTTTAAATAAAAATCTTGACCCCAACCCATCTAAATCTTTTAAACCCTTAGATTTACCTAAATCTTTTCTTTCCCCGTCATGAACTACGAATCCAAAATTGTAACTAAGATTTGTATCTGATGAACACAAACATTTTATTCTTCTTGTTATAAATAATTGATTGGGAGTTATTTTTTTAAAATTTGTGCTAAATCCTAACATATTTTTATCCGAATTTGATAATATTTCTATATTTAATGTAGGATAGCTTGGACCAATTAATATTGATACAACTTTTTTCATTTATATTTTATAAAAATACTTTTATTTTTATTTATTAAAAAATAATAAATATCAAAATTCATTGTAATCTGAACTTGTTTTATTTAATCCACGTTTTGCTAAAAAATCTCTTTGACTCTCCGTTGTGCATACACAACCTCCATCACAAGAATAAGTTGAAGGACAACATTCAGGTTTACATTGATTATACGCAAAAGTAAACATTGATTTAGTAGTTCCTGAACTATCTACACCAGGTCCAGATTCAGGTATATTGGTTATATATGAGTTTTCCTTTAACGAAACTCCGTGTCCTTGCGGTGTAAAACTATTAACTACTAAATTTTCATTAGAAGGCGGATGCCTCCATCTGTCTTCAGGACAGTTTGTTAATTTTAATCCATCATTATCACTAACTTTATAATCTAATTTAGCTGGTCTAGAGTTGAAATTTTCTACACCTATTTTTCCGCGTTTATATCCATTTACATCCATTCCTAATTTAATATGTCTAAATTTAATTTCAAATATATAACTTAGAATTATGAGTAGCCCTATAGATATTGATAAAATCATAATAGCTTTATTCATTTATTATAATAAAAGATTTAAAATTTAGATAAGATAAAAATAAAATAATTAATTATAGTATAATGGTTTATAATAAAATAACGAATCCTGAAACTGGTAGAAAAGTTACTATAAATAGTAGATTAGGTAAAAATATAATAAAGAATTATCTCTATATGATTGGTTCTGGAAAAAATCCCCATACACAAAAAGAATGGAGTAGCTACAGTTGTCACTTAGGAACCCAGGGTATTAATAATGAAATTATTACAATAGATAATTGTGAAAAACAAATATCAGGAGACCAAACAATATCTAGATGTAAATTAAACAAATATAATGAATGTAGGAAAAGACAGTCATCAAGTAGACTTAGAGCTAAAAAAAATTGGGATAAAGTTGAAGGTAAAATGTCCCAATTTGTAGATAACAGACCTACAAGAAAATTAACTCATAAAATAGATTATCCAACTTCTGATGATTTAATTCATGATATAGAAAATAGAGATAATATGTATTTAAGTGCTTTATCCAGAAAACAAGCTCCTAAACCTAAGAAAAAAAAAAAAGATATAGCTCAATTAGAAACGATGAAACAAGATTTTGATAGAATTAGTAAAACCTTATCAAAACAAAAAGCAAGGGACGATTGGAAGAAAGCTAAAAAAGTAACAAAAACTGCATTACCTACTACAAGATTTTCTGATATGGGAAAATTACGAAAAGAAAGAAGAGAATTTTATCAAAATAGATCAGGTTCCGTAAAAGAATCTAAAGTAAAATTAGATGCTAAAGCATTACCTATAATTGCTACGTCTGGAAAACCTAAAAAAACAGGTAGAAAAAAAAGACAAATTGATTTTTAATTGATAATTATTATTTAGATAGACATTGATTTTTATTTATCAATTCTAATAAATTTTCAAATAAGGCTCGCATTATTTTCTTAAGATTTATATAATAATCTGAATTTATATAGTTGTTATATAATAATTTTATTATATCAGCAATAAGATATATTTCTTTTTCAGAATTTTCTAAACTACTTTGCTTGTATTGATTTAAAATATTTTTGGTGTTATCACATAAATTTACGTTTTTTAAATCTATTTTATCGCAGTTATCAATAAAAATTGCCAATACAATTTCAAATAATTTAATTAAATCTATTTTATTTAATTTAGATTTTTTAAATTCCATATCAAAAATATCATGATATTTTAACCATACAATAATCTGATTTTCATAATATCTTAATGACCAAATTATGTTTTTTTCTAAGATATCATATGAAAATATTTTTGTAATCTTACTTTTATCTACTAATATATTTTTATTAATAAAGTTTTCATATATATTATTCGTTTGGTCTAAAGACCAATTAGAAATATCACTTAATACATTATATTTATTTAAAATTTTATCCTGTCCTGATATTGTTCCCATGCTTCCTTTCATTAAATTCTTCCAATCGACATTAGCATATATAACATGACCTTCACTATCTTTACCCCTACGCCCAGAACGTCCTATCATTTGTTCATAATCATTTTTTGAAAACTGGATATTATCTTTATATCCAAGTATACAAGAACTTCTAAACGGCATGTTTATTCCTAAAGCTAATGTCTTGTCAGATACAACAAATTCTAAATCTCCATTTTGAGCCAATGATTGAACGATTTGATTATAAATTTCAGGTAATTCACTTGTGTAAATACCTATTCCTCTTTTTAAACCCTGTATAAATGTATTATTATAATCTACTCGAATATTTAATTGATTTGATATTTTTTTTCTAATTTGTCTAATTTGCTCAGCAGACATGGGTTGGTCTTTAGATAAACTAAAATCTATATGTTTTTCAAAAACATCATATTTTTTAATGCTACCATTATTTAATACTTTCTGAAATTCTGTTTCAAGATTGTTTAATTGGATTGATTTAATTTTTCGACTATAGTCACTTTTATTGATTTCTATTTTCTGTTTTTCATATTTTGCAACTATTTTTTGATAATAGGCTTCTAATTCCTTTTTCTTAAAATCTTTAATCATCTGGTCTTTAGTTTCTTCTTTATTTTTTACAGTTGAACCTAATTTAATATTGACAGTGAACATATGAAGTTTTTTCTTATATTCTAAAAATAATCCTTGATTAAATTCTAAATTTTCATAATGATATGGATAATTTAACTTTTCTAATTTTTCTAAATAATATACTATTTTATTAAAAATTTCTTTACAATAATTGGTATTGTTTTGAAAAATGATGCAAGGACTCAAATTATTATTTTTAATCGTATTTACTAAATTATATAAATTAATCTCATCTTCAATTATTACATCTCTTTTAAAACTATCTAATAATTTCTCTAATTTTTCTGGATTTTGTGTTTTTATGTTTAAAAGTTCTTTTTTTAATAAGTCTTCATAGAGTTTACTATCATCTAAACTTAATCTTTTATTATTACCTAAAAATACTTTATTTAAATTTAAATGTTTTACACTGTCTCCAAAATATTCATCTAGTTTTTTGTAAACTTGTATATTATCATAAGGCGTAAATGGTATATTTGATGACAAAAAATCTTCATTTATATCATCAATTTCTAAACAAGAAAATGGATGTAGTTTTTCTAAACTATTGTTTATCCATAATTGTCTTTGTAAATTTAAAAATCTAGCACTATGCATTTCTAAGAAAACGGGTCTTCCCGAAATTTTGCCAAACCAATCTCTTACCTCTTCAGGATTTCCTATTGTAGCAGATAATGCTATAAACTGTGATTTAGGTATAAACAATTTAATTAATCTTTCATAACAATCTCCATCATAATTACTAATATTATGAATTTCATCGCAGACAATTGTTTCAAAATCAAAATTTAGATATGATAAATTGTCTTCTATCTCTTTAGGTGTGCCAACGATTATAGTATCATTTTCACTAATATTAGTAATATCTTTCACGATTAAACCCGTCTTACCACCCAAAAATTTTATGAAAGTTGACGCCACTTGATAAGCTAACGGTTTTGTAGGCACTATAAATAACGTTTTTTTACCCAGTAATCCTGGATACATAGCTAACCAAGTTTTACCCATAGATGTTTTAGCCACAATTAAAATATCTTTGTTATGTTTAATCTGTTTTAAAATACTTAATTGCCATGGCTCTAATTTTTTCTCATAATCGTTATAAAAATCTAATGGTGGTAATCTATTTGATAAAGATTCAAACTGAAATTCTTTGTAATTAAAATCTAGTAATTTTTTTTCCATTTTATCTCTAAAACGTTGTTCATGTTTTGTTTCTGGTTTAATATCGATAATTTGTAAATATAATTCAATGGTAGATTCCATATTCTCAGTTTTATACGATCTTTCCAATAATTTATACTTCAGTCTGTTTTTTCCAAATTCTGTTTGAAATAATTTTATATCACCAATTGTATCATTATTAATAACACTTAAATCTTTATAATAACTTAGTTTATCCATATCATCCCCTTCTAATTGTTTTAATTTTTTCTCTATATTAGCTTCTATAATTTTTATAGCTTTACCTGATTGTTTTTTTTTCTTTTTTAACTTATCCTTTTCTTGTTGTTCAAAATTATCTAATAAATTTTTAACATTTAAATTTTCATTTTTACTTAAATCACTCATTAATATACTTAATTCATTATCGCTATATTGATGAAAATAAAGTTTTTCTGAAGACATTTTTAGATTGATATAATCAAAGTTTAAATGATAATATCAAATTTTATTTAATATTATTAAACTGATACAAAATAGTATGTATTTTTTTGATAAATTTTATTTAAAATTAAAATATAATAAATTATAATATGAGTTATTTAATAAATGGATTTAATATGTTTTATAGAAATATATCAGAATATACTATTATAATTTTAGGAAATTTAACAATGTATTATGATAGATTATACAAATATTTCACTGTCAATAATAGATATATTATTACCCAGATTATACAAGATAAAAGAGAAATCAATTATATTCCTAGAGATAATAAAAGTTTAGTAGAAATTTATTACAATTATAACAATAAAAATTACATAAATATCTATAAAAGCAGTATTCAGTTTCCTCCATATAAAAATTTAACGTCGAACCCATTTGATATAACAGATGACAGTATAATTTTAATAACAATGGACCCATTACAAAATATTGATGATATTAAAATATTAGATTTAATTAAACAGCTGTCTGGACCTAAAGGTAATTTTTATAAAGATACTGAAAATCAAATTGGGAAAGAAGATATAATATTATACTTAAATAAAAAATTAAACTATAATATAGCTTTAAATACATATATTAAAATAATGTATTCAGATGGAAATACATTATTATTGTAATTAAAATTGATTATTATTTAAAGATTATTATCAAAAAATATAATAATATTGATGGAAAACAACAATAATAATACCCATTCTACTAATACTAAATGGATAGTTTGGTACCATAACCCATCAGATAAAAATTGGAATCTTAGTAGTTATAAAGATATAATTGAAATATCTTGTTTAGAAGATTTTTGTGTTTTAAAAAATAGTTGGAATCTTTGCTTACCTAATATAAACGAAGGCATGTTTTTTCTTATGAGACAAAATAAAGATATGACTAATATTTATCCACAATGGGAAGATAAAAATAATCGTGATGGAGGATATTGGTCTTATAAAGTAGATAAAAATTTTTGTGAAGACGCTTGGTATATATTATTTATGAAAGCTATTGGAGAAACTTTAACAAATGATTTAGAAATTATGGATTCTATCACGGGGATATCTATTAGTCCTAAAAAAAGTTTTAGTATTCTTAAAATTTGGAATAATGATAGTAATAAAAATTCAACTGATATTCTCACTGATTTTAAATATTTTAGTAAAAAAGATGTTATATATTCCAATCATAAAAATAATATTAAAAAAGATTATTTAAAAACACAAAAAAAAAAAAATTATAATTCAGACAAAGATGGATTTACTGCTGTTAGAAAAAAGAAACAATATTTTACAAACAGGTTTTAGTTGCATAAATAGTTGTCCAAGTCTTTGCCGTAGCAATAAATTCATTTTTATTTTCTTTATATTGTTTTGCAATAGTTGGTTCTAATGGATCATCGGGATTTGGATCATTTAATAAAGATGACACCGATAACAATACTTTAGATATAGATAAAGCTGGACTCCAACTCTCTTTTAATATATCTACACAAATACTACCGGCAGAATTAATATTAGGATGATATATTTTTGTAATAAAATTACATTTAGGTGGTTTAAAAGGATAATTTTGTGGAAAATATATATCTAATTCAAATATTCCACTATAATAGGGCGTGTCTTCAGGTCCTATTATAGTTGCTCGCCAATGAAATAAATCATCATCAACTTTCCCTGCAGAACAATTTGTTGGAGGATTTTTAACTAATTCTTCTAATTCTTTATTTAGTCTATGAGATGACATTTGTTTTTATTACATTTATATAAAAACAATTATCAAATTTATTTATAATCTATTTATGTCAATTTTTTACCCAGAATCCAATATTGGAAATATAGAATATAAAGTTTCTTTAAAATTATTTACCAATATTAAATTAATAAAATATGCTACACAATTAAAATATAGAATCCTTGAGGGAGAAGGGTATGCCATATATATCGTTGGTATAACAGATAAAGGCTATATAAAGGGTATTGATGAACCTATAGAAAGTATAACTGAAAAAATTGATAAAATATGTGAACAAATTAATTCTAGAATTTCTTTAATTTTACTATGTAAATATGATTTTAAAAAATTCATTATTCTCAAAGTTATTTCTAATTTTGATCTTGATACCTTATCTATCATTATTTAAGGATAGTAAATTGAGATAAAATCGCTCCTGCCAATGAACCATATGGGGGTTTAGCATATGCAGCAGCTATGCTAATTACTGCTAAAGGTATTAAATCTTTATATTTGGGTTCGTCCAGACTATTTAATTTGTCTACAACAGTATCATGTGCAGTTGCTTTTTCAGTTGTAGTTCCTGACTTATCGCTTCTTAAGTGGTCATCCAAAATTTTTGTCTGTTTTCTATGATGTTTATTTGTTAAATATTTCCAATAATTAAATACATTAACTAAAGGTAATAACAAATTCAATATATTTTTTGGGTCTAATCCATGTTCCTCTACCGCATTTAATGTATCATCTAAACCTGTAGGTAAATAGTCATCAATTTCATGTAAACCATCTATAATTCCTTCAACAATTCCATCTAAGTCTCTCTCTTTTGTTAAATCTTTATCTTTTAATTTAGCATCTAACTCAGCTACTTTTTTTTTTAAATAGGGTAAATGTGTTTCAGCATCTTTTTTGGTTGTGGTTTTTTTTCTATAACGTCTTTCTCTTCTTTCTCGGAATTTACTTTTATACATAGTTAATATTATATATATAGATATATATTTTAATTTATATATATAATAAATGAATGTATATATTAAATAATAACAAACTATAGATAAATACTCAATTAATTATCATTTTTAGGAGCTAAGCATAATTTAATACACCCTAATGATGCTACATCATATTTAATTATTAACGGATAATCATTTTTTAAATACAATTCAATTGAGTTACATAAGTTAGTGCATTTACTAAATAATACTAAATGTTTTAGAGCAAAAATACCTTGGATTACATCGTCTGGATTATTATTTTGTAAGAATACCATACCTGATTGTGTTTCACCAAAAATAGTCTCTTGTTCTGCATAATCACCTTTACATGAAAATATTAATTGATTTGAAACACTTTTTATTTCCATATCATCTGCAATATTAGACATATCTCTGGTTATTTTCTGAAAATCACTTGAAGGCATCGTTAAAACCGATTCAAACACTGCTGGAGGAATATCAATCTTTTCCTCTGGTAAATCCATAAGATTAAGTTTATATTTAGTCAATGTATTTTTTTCACCATTTTCTATTTTAATACACAATTTATTTGGGTCATTTTTTTCAATAAATAAACTGAGTGTATCATTATTATTCATAGTTTTTATTAATTTAAACAAACATTGCATAGATATTCCTATTGTTATTTTATCACTACATATATACTTTTCAAACTTACTAGCTTCTAACTTTAAATGTATTAATACAGTATGACTAGGGTCCATGGTCATAATCTTTATACCAGTATTATCAAATTCTAAATTACAATCAGTTAAAATTTCTTTTAGTGCTTCTATTAAAATTCTAAAAGCAGACGATTGAACCGTTTTTAATTCGAAAATATACTTGTCTTCGTTCAAAGTTTCCATATAATAATTTATAATTTGATATTTCTTTAAATAATAAATTTATTTATAATAATTAGGTGGTGAATAAATATGTAATGAAATGGTATTATTTTTTGAATTATTACTTATAATATGTTTTCCTATAGTATTATCTATATATGATATATCCTCTTTTTTATATATATTATCTATAATTTTCCCTGGTATATATAAATTTTCGTTTAATTCACCTTCTAAAACTTTCATTATACAACCGTTTTTTGGATGAGCATGTAATTTGGTTTGTTGTCCAGGTAGCCATGTTATTAAAATTATTTCATAATTAGAATTACGATACACCACATTTTTTTTATATTTTTCTTTATCAAAAAAAACAAACTTTTTTAATTCATCTAAATTACAGTCTATATTTTTTAGAGATTTCATATCAGAAAATTGTTTAAAATGTTTATCTATATCTTTTATTAGATCTGATATCATATTTAATACTTATAAAATATAATAATATAAATTATTCAAATTTTTCGCCAATTACAATTTTCCAACCCTAAATTTTGTGCCTTTTTATATGCATTTTCTGCCCAAATTTTTGATTTGGCTTTAACAGTTTTCCTATTCATTATTATTGATGCATTATTTCTAGCACTTCTTACTCCATCACAATCAATATTACAGTTATTTTTTGGACAAACAGGATATTTTAACTTTTTGGTTATTAAAAAACACCTTTTACCACATTTTTTAACCAAGTTTTGTCTGTCCTTCATAGATTTAGGTTTTCTATTTTCCCATAATTTAGTTCTTTTTTTTACGTCTCCCCATTTCAATTTAGGCGCTGAAATTTTTACTCCTCCCATCTGTAATTTATATAGATATCTATGTAAAATTTTCTTCCCCTTAATTGATGTAATATCCACTTTTTTATTACTTTTTGGACAAAATATATATAAATAATTATTCATATTAATATATACTTTAGATAAAAAATTAGTTTTACAACTGTTCTAAATAATTGTTAATGATTTGTTTTCCTAATTTACTATTAACATTTACCTTTCTTCCAGTAACTGGATTAACAATTTTGTTATATCCACCTCCTGTTTGAGTGTTACTATGATTAGGATATGGTCCTAAATCTGGACCCATTAAATTGTCTCCTATTAATGCTCCATGAGAGGTTGGATATGTTTTACCATAGGCTGAATCCATTCCCATATTAACACCATTCTCTGGCGTATATCTTCCACTATTAACTCCGTAATATTCACTCGGCATGGTCACTCTACCTCCATTTTGTTTTATAGAACAACAGTTTTTCTTTTCACAATTTCTAGTGCACATTCTTTCATTTAATTCTGATAAAGAACAGCAATTTTCTTCTCTACATCTCCTAGTGCAAGGTCGCCCCCCTGTTTGAGTGTTGCTATGATTAGGATATGGTCCTAAATCTGGACCCATTAAATTGTCTCCAATTAATGCTCCATGAGAGGTTGGATATGTTTTACCATAGGCTGAATCTATTCCCATATTAACACCGTTTTCTGGTGTATATCTCCCACTATTAACTCCGTAATATTCACTTGGCATTGTTACTCTACCTCCGTTTTGATTCATTATATATATATATATATATATATATATTTTTTTTAAAGTTTGATTAAAATCTCTATTTATAATTAATTTTTCCATATTTATTATCTACTTCTTTGAATTTAATATCTTTAAATTCTTTATAAACTAAATTTAATATATTTTTTTCAATATGTTCTAAATCTATTTTATCTCTATCAATTTTAGAACCTCTTAATGAATTCCAATTTGCATTTTTTGTAGATTTTATTTTAAACTCCATTATATATTTATATTAGTTGTTATTTTCTTTTAAATCTATATTACTTATTTTATACTGAATTAAATTTATATAATTTTTCCACCAATTTATATTATAGTTCTGAATTGTTTGTAATTTATTTTTATTATTTAATAATGTCTTACATTTAATATACATATTTTCCCAACTATCACTTGTAATAAAGATAGGCATATAGTTATTATAATTAAACGTATGATTAATTTCAGATTCTGTTCCAACTATTAAAGGTATTGACCCTGCTAATATAGCCTCATATATTCTAAAACAATCTAATTTATAATTACCTCTTCCTATAGGAGCAAATATTGATGAATTGTAAATTTCCCATAATTGACCTTGATTTACCTTTTGATTATTACAATCAGTTTCTATTGTAACAAAATTTATTTTTGGTTCTTTACCTAGAATATCAAGCATTTTTCCCCTATCAGATTTTAAAGCTCCTACAAAAGCAAAATTTATATTTCGTTTATTTATATTTTTAACCTTGTTACTATTATTTAAATAATTTGATATGTATCCTAAAGGTATTTGTATACAGTTTTTATTGTAATCTATTTTATGATTATATTGATGAAAAAAAATTCCACAAAAATGAGCTAGATAATACCATCTATATCGAAAAATGTCATAAGCAAATATTAAAACTGGTGTTGTTAATAATGTGATTACTGTTAATGTATATAACTTTAAATATATTAGTAAAATATTAAATAATCCATATAACGCGAATAACCAAAAGTTTTTTAATTTATCAAAAATAGATTTTATCCCTTTTTCATCACTTAAATAGAAAATAATTTTAGGTCTATAAGTATATATAAATATTAATGTATTGATATATCCAAATTTATCGTTAATTACTATAATAGAATTAAGAGTTGTATTTAAATTTTTTTTTTTAATATCTTTTAAACTATCTATTTCATAAAAATTTGTTTTATTAAATTGTTTTGGACTAAAAATATCATTTTTAAAAAAGTCTAATTCTTTATTACATTTTTTATAAATAAATATATTCATACTATAGTAAGTTATAAAAAAATGTATTTATACTCCAAAAATAATAAATTAAAGATATAATATCAATACTAAATAGTGAATGAATGTGTTAAAAAACTTTGATATAGATAAAATTACTTTTAGTAGACCTGATAAAATATCTAAAAATGTTACTATATTTAACGTTAAATATGCAAATAATCAAAAATTTGTTATTCAAACACCTAGATTGTTAATTCCAAATAAACCTATGTATTATGAAAATAATAATTATAAATCGTGTTCATTGAAACTTCAAAGTTATAATTGTGATTTTGATAAAACAACAAAAAATTTTTTTTCAAAATTACAAAAAATAGATAAATTTGTTCAATCTAAAGCTGATGTTCTTTGGACCAAAGCTGGATTATCTAAAAATAAAAAACGATTTATTCCAACACTATATTCTAAAATTAAAAATCCATATTTTTACTGTAATATACAAATGTATAATAAAAATCCCATAATTAATGTTTACGATTATGCAAAAAATGAACAGTCTATTGACTATATAATACCTTATTCTAAAACATATAGTATTTTAATTTTAGATAATATATGGCTTAAATCTAGAAAAATAGGTCTAAATTGGACTATTTTACAATTAAAAATATACTTACCCGTTCACAAAATTGACCGGTGTTTAATTGTTGAAGAAAGTGAACTAGAACTAGAAAAAAATGATAATAGTAACAATAATAATCTAATAGTATCAGAACATCCAGACTATAAACCCTTTTTTAATATGAAACGGTTTGGGGTTCCTAGACATATTATTGAAATAAAAATGAAGCAAAAAGGATTTAAACCAGAATATTTAGATAATCCAAATCAAAATCTTGAAAAACCAAAAAATAAAGCAATTGATAAAATGATAAAATCTAATTTAAACCTAAATCATATACTAAAAAACAATTTATCAAATGTTTCATTAAAAAAAATAGATATAAAAAATAAATTACCTAATAAAAAAAATATATCATTTATAGATAAGACTTTAAAAAGACCTACATTAAACGAAATCTTATCAATGAAAGAACGACTGAAATCTATTAATTAATATCAGTTTCTAAAAATTTAATTATAGTTGCTAAGGTTTTTTCATTGGAATAGATTCTAAAATCAGCATCAATATTTTTAAATTGGATTTCAGAAGTATGATGTAAATTTTCTAAATGACGATGATAATTCTGCGGATATTTTTTTTTTAATCTTTTTAATTGTGTATCTTGGTCAATGTCTAACCCAATTATTGTAAAACCTAGATTTTCTAATTCTAATGCTTCATCAGGAAATCTTAAATCATCTATAATCACATTATCTTTATCTTTTATTTTTTCTATCAAATAATTAACCCAAACATCTGGATTTATTTCTTTCATTTTATCAGCCAAAATTTGCAATAATTTCCTATCTTTATCTTTCATCATAAATAATTCTTTAGCTAATTCTTTTACTTTATCACCAAAGGAATATATTTCTAAATTATACCGTAAAGCTAATGACTTAGAAATATATGTTTTACCAGAAGCCATCTTACCAAAAACTGCAATTTTCATTATATTTATAAATATCTTATAAAAGATATTTATTAATCAATTTTATAAATATTTTATCTATTTAATTTAATGTTGCTATATAACCTAATTTTATTTATTTATTACATAACTTTAAAAAATCTATGACATTGTTTATATTTTATCTTAGTATCTATTTCAGACCAGTGTTTACTTAAAATAAATTCATTGCATAAATCACCTAAATCTTTTTGGTCTGTATCATCAAATATTATTATTGTTCCTGGTTTTGATAATTTCAATGAATTCAAAATATCTTGTTTTGCAACCTTATAATTATGACAACCATCAATATGAATTAGGTCATATTTTTCATTTAATTTTTTAATAATAACTTGTAAAAATAATATCCATAAAAGTGAAGTCAAAATTAACATATTAATTATTAATTTATACTTTATTTTTAAATTAGAACATGTGTTTTTGTTTTATTATTTTTTCGATTTTTTTTATAGATTCTCCGTAACATACAGTTCTTAATGATATATTTTTCTGCTTATGGTTCTGATATACATTATTAAATGTTTTCTCCATTAATTTAGACAATTTATTTAATATAACCGATTTTTCCCAATATTCACTTCTTTTATTTTGTAACCATTCATAATAACTTACGATTACTCCTCCTGAATTTGCTAGTATATCTGGAATAATTTCAATATTATTTTCTAAAATTGCTTTTTCGGCTTCCATATCTATAGGTCCGTTTGCCGCCTCAACTATAACTTTACAATTAATTTTTTTTCCATCATCACCACATATAACTAACTCTTTAGCAGCTGGTATTACAATAAAACATTCAATCGAAAAAAAGTCTTCTTTTTCTATACTTTCTCCATATGTATAGTTTTCTAAAGTTTTGTTTTTTATACAATGTTCCCTTAATTTGTAGACATTAAATCCTTCTTCACACTTAATAGCCCTTGTATGGTCAGAAACACCTATACAAATCATCCCTAGTTGTGATAACAAAATTGCAGTATTTGATCCTACATTACCATACCCTTGAACTATATATGTTTTCCCACAAAGATTAATAGTGTTCGCTTTTGCCCATAATTTAATACACTCAACAACCCCATATCCTGTTGCCTGTTCTCTACCCTCTGACCCACCACAACATATTGATTTGCCAGTAAAAACAGCATTATTGTGACTTTGTGCTTTTTTTTGGTAGGCGTCTGTCATCCAATCCATTATTTGACTATTTGTTCCTAGGTCGGGTGCTGGAATATCTCTATTTTCACCTATATATTTAAACATATTTGTTGAATATTCTTTACTTATTTTTTCTAATTCATTTCGTGAATAATTGTAAGGATTTATTTTAATACCACCTTTAGCTCCTCCGAACGGTATATTTTGTAAAGAACATTTTAGCGTCATCCAAAATGCCAAAGATTTTATCTCATCTAAGCAAACGTCATCACTAAAACGTATACCACCTTTAAAAGGACCTAAAATATTGTTATGTTGAACTCTATAAGCTTTTATCATTTCTATTTCTCCATTGTCAAGTCTAATTGGATAACTCACAATAATTTCATTTTTTGGAAAAGTAAGGTATGATTTTATATCTTTATCAATATCATATATTAAACTTGTCTCTTCATATTGTTTTAAAACTAATTCATATAGATTTGAGGTCATAATATTATCTTATATATTTTTTAATTAGAGTTTTTCCATACTTAGAATTTATATTATATTTTCTATTTTTTATTGGGTCATAGATATAGTTGTATAAACCTCTTCCAGTCTGTTGAATAGGTGGACAATTTTTTTTTTCTTGTCTATTATAGCATTCATTGCAATAATCAAAATCACAACTTTTACATCGATAAAAAGAGGTTTGTTTCTCTATATCACAATTACAAATATCACAATAATGTATTTGAGGATGTCCCGATTTTATATTTTTCATAACCGATTGACATTTTTGACATCGTCTCATTACATTTGGAATCCCATCTCCATTTGGAGCATTTCCTAACTTTTCAACTATATTACTAAAATTAAGACTTTTAACACAAGCGTTATATTCTCTCGGTCTATCTTCATATTTATTAGAACAATTTTTTATGTAAGAACGTTTTAAACAATCTAAAGGTGAATTACCTTGTTCTTCCATTCCTGAAGGTTTTTTTGTGATAAATTGATCTCTACAATTTCTAAAATAATCCCTTGTGTCACCAGGTGGTTCAAACTCATCTAAAATGATATCATTTTGAGTTTTATTTTGGCTATAACAGGTTTGAAACTCGTCAATACATTGTAACTGGAATTGGGATTCTCTACCTAGATTTTTTTTTAAGCATTCATCTCTAAATTTAAAACAGTCAAAATAATCCTTAGATAAACTTTTCTTTTTATTTTGCATATAGATTTTAATATTTTCTTCTAAAAATTTTTTTTGTTCTAATAATCTCCTTTCATAATTTATTTCTTCAGCAGTTAAATCTTGTAATAAATTATTAACTATTTCACTAAATATACCATAAAAATTATTACTTTGGTCGTCAGTACATTGTATTTCAATATTAGTTCCATATATTATTAGTAAATTAATTATTGTATTATTTAGTAGAGTTAAATCATTATAAATTTTATCGTCATTTTTTTCAAAATTAATTAAAATATTGAATAATATTTTGTTTTTTTCTTTTTTAATTGTAGTTTCTATATTTTCAGACATCCCTACTTTTTTTTTAAATACGCTTTTAAATTTATCCCAGGCATTAACAAGATTGTTTATTATACCTGTATTAATATTATAATTTTGTCTATCTTTAAAAAGTATTTCAATATCAGTGTCCTGTGCTACCCATGAATCTCTTTCAAATAGAGATAAAGGAACTTTAAATAAAAAAATATTTCTAAGTATCGTATTAAATATTTTATTTAATAATTTTTTTGAAGTTTTTAAAAGATTATTTAAAATTGAATCTTCAGGGTTTTTATCTGCATATTTTTGTAAATTAACTAAATATAATCTATAAATCTCAATCGTAATATCATATTCTAAAACCTTTATTAAAAACATTTCAAAAGAATTTATTATATTTTTAACAGTAATAGAATTTGAGTCTTCATCTTTGGCTTTTTTAATCAATAGGACTTCACTTTTAACATCTATTAATTCATCTTTTACATAAATAAATATCTTAGCTTTATCTATTATTATATCTTTTTGTTTTCGTATGTTTTTAACTAATCCATGAACACCATTGGCAGCTATTCCATGAGTTGCTACCAAAAGTAAACTTGAAAGTATAATTGAAAATATAATATAGATTTTATTTAAATTTTTATTTAATTCTTTTCTATTTTGGACATATTCTAAAGTATCCTCATTAGGTTTTTGTAATAATAAATCATTATAGTAATCTATAGTCCTTATCAAATCAGGATTAACGATTATATCTTTTATACTACACTGAGAAACTAAATCGGCCATCTAATAATATAATATTATTAGATATAATATTATGAATTTAAAAGATAAAATATACACTTTATATGATGATTCAATTAAACTAAGTTTAGAGGAATATAACAACTTAATTAAAAGATGTGTTGATTTATATGAAATGGATGCAGTTGTTTTTCTCTATGATAGAATGAAAAACCAAGGTTTAATCCCAGATAAATATACTTATAAATTAATTGACAAATTACATAGTAAAACATGTAAACAATCTAATACTATTTATATTAAAAATCAAAATATAAATAAATTACCAGCAAGACGACGAATACATAAAATTATGAAGGGCTATAATTATAGTGATAATTACAATCGAGCATTAATCCATTTATCAAAAGTAAAACTATTTTTAAATAAAGATAAAGATTGGTATAACTATCCAAGAATTAAATTAGCTAAATATATAAGTAATAATTGTAAAATAAGTTTCAATGATTCAAGATATATAATTACTAATCTTAAAAAAACTAATTATTTTAAAAATCATAATCTTAATTTAAATAATCATTCTAAAATGTGTAATTTAAATACAAATATACCTAAAACAATAAAAAAAGTCTATAATCAAAATAAAATAACAGATTATTTTAAGTAAATTTTGATTTATTTAAAATAATATTATAATAATAATAATATTATGTCTAAACTTTATTTAGAACCAGAGGAATGTAGTATATGTTTAGAACCTCTTGATAACAGATTTCAAAAATATATACTAGAATGTGGACATCAGTTCCATACGACTTGTTTAAAAGATTGGTATAAAAATTGTGATTCAGGCTATCGATGTCCACTTTGTAATGAAATAAAAGAAATCATTAATGTAACAGAAAACATAAACGAAATATGTTCTTTTGTCGCTAAAGATTCATCATATAAAAAAAATAAATCAAATACTTTAGATTATACTAGTCCAGAAAATAATAGAAGCAATCTTATAAATCAAATACCTGTAAATAATAGAATTCTAAATAATAATATAAATTATAGAACTGCAAATAGCAGAAATATAACTAATAGAAGTAATAAACCCAATTGTGTTATTTTGTAGTTTTAAATTTATTAGCAATCTATAATTTGATAATTTTTAATAAAATCATTTAAAAAAGGTCTTTCATCAGTTTTAGGTCCATATTGTCCCCAACTGTCATTGTGCATAAAAAACCCTTCAAATTTATTAGTATTGATATTTTTCCTTACAAATAAAATACATCCCATTCCCGCTACTATTTTACAATAAGGATTGGGAATATTTGTTTTTTTTTTAAATAAATCTCCTATATTTTTTATAAAACTAAAATTATTAATTAAATTTAATTCATCTATAATTTCATAATTTAATTTTTCTGAATTTATTTCCTTACAACAATCTTTACATAAAACCGCATGTTTACATTGAGGTAATAATATTTCAACAGGGTTCATCATGCATGCTTTACATTTTTCTTCTAGACCATAAATCAAATTATCAATCAATGAAACATTATTTGATGTCAAACATAGTGGACATTCTAATTTAATATTATTCTCAGGGTTTTTATCACAGTTTAATTTAGAGTGATTTTTACTGAAACATATAGAACATTCATGACTTTTGGTTTTATGAGTTTTTTTATGTTCACAATCTTTAATTTTGCAATAATCTTTTTCTTCTAAAAAATCTTCTTTAGATTCTTCCCATAATTCATTTTTTAATGAAAGATTATTACATTCAACCTGTCCATGACCATATTGTTTACATTTCCCACATCTATGACCTAATGTTATATGATAATTACTAAATCTACAATACTTCACTTTACACGACATTATTTTAAATTAATATCGCAATATTTTTTTAAATGATTTAATCAACTGATTCTTTGCAATATCTATAACAAATATGATGTCCAGCATTTTTAGATGGTCGGTATATTTTACACACATCGCCATGTTTCATATTATGGTATTTTGCAATAACATCTGTTGTAAGTATTATAGGAAGTTGCTCATAATTACTTAACAAAAGTTTTTTTTTAATAAATATTTTTTCGTCTGTATTTAACACTTCATGTTTTGGCACTAAATGATGTTTTGTTATATTAAAAATTAGTCTATTTATATGAAAAATCTGAACATTTCTATTATTTTTCTCAAATGTATGATGCATTTCATGTAGATCATCACCATAACATATAATAAAAATAATTGTATCATCATTATCAGTAGTTAAAGCTTCTTTTATAAATTCTGACAAATCTTTTAATTCTTTTTTACCTGCTGTAGAATCTGTAGTCTCTATTATACCATTAGTATGACTTATTTTACTATTAATAGTTTTTACAAACTTGACTACAGTGCGCTCTCCTTTTTCATTGTTTGCATCTAAATCAAAAACTCCTGAATAATTATCAAACTTTTTATATATTTCTTTAAAGTAACTAAAAGCTATATTTTTTACAAAATTATTTTTATAATTTCTATCTTCTAACATTTCTATTACCGTTTTTCGTGCTAAATATAATTGTTCAGCCATATATACTAATATTATAAAATAAATTTAAATTTAAGATAAACCGTTCATATTAATAAGCAATTGGATAAAACGGATTAAAACATTTTAATACACTATTAAAATTAGTATAATTCATACAAACTTTTCTTTTTTTATTAATATTTTTAAAGATTTGGCGCATATCTTTATAACATCCTGGTAACGGATTTAAAATTGAAAAATCTTCTTTATAATTATTATTAGTTAAAATTAATATTATCAAAATTATCGAAATTATTAAAAAAATTATTAAATTCATATTCTATATATAATTATAATATTTAATAATTCAAATATTATAAATATTTTATTTATTTAATGAAGGTTTTACTATGTCGTCAACTAAAACTTGGCCCACTGCGACAGAAGCGTCATGTTCTTTTATCTCTTCTCTATTGACTTTTTCAGCCATTCCTATCATATATTCTAATCTTAAAACACCATCCATATCAAATTTATCACTTTCTACTATATTTAATATAGAAGGAAACTTATCATTTATCGAAGTTAAATTTTTTAACAATTCAACATATTTTTTCCTATTTCTATTAAATAAACTTTCTGGATCAGGAATATCGCGTTTCAATTTTAAAATAAGATTGTTAACATCATTTAAACTTGACATATATTTATATATATTTTTTAAATTTTATCTTTAAACTTAAATCTAATTATAATATAATGACAAAAAATAAATTTGATGTAGCTGCTACGAAAGCATTTGTATATCCTAAAAAATCTGTTAATACTTCTTCATTACCACCTTCAAATTTAGTAAATAATCAAGTTTCTAAAAGTGAACTAAAGCATAATTTTATTATAGATATAGCAGAAGGTCGAGTTGACACAATTATTCCAGAATATAAACAGTCAGGAGGAAATAATCCTAATATATATAATTATATTATAAATCCCTTAACAAATAGAAAAGTTTCTATATATTCTAAGTTAGGAAATAATATATTAAAAAAATATTTTTATTTAACATTTTAAATTAATTATCTATGTTAATTATATAATGAATAATAATATTACAAATGGAGGTCTTAATATAGGACAACCTTGTTCTGGTTCACATTGTGCAATACCTATTGAAGCAAATACAACAAATCTAATTCATTATAATTTGAATTCAGCAAATCCCCCACCTAATGCTAATATACATTATCCAGGAACTTTAAGACAAGGTAATAATTATTTAGATATGCCTGGTATTATAGATTATCAAGGAACACTGAATAATCCAGGACCATTTAATATACAGGTTGCGGCTGGTAAAAGCAATGGTTGTATGTGCGATAATCAAGAAGGAGGAGCATATAACTATATAAGAAATCCATTAACAAATAGAAAAGTTAATATAAATAGTCTGTTAGGTAAAAAAATTATTAATAATTACATTAGACAATTAAGCTGATTATTAAAAAATAACTATTAATTTATAAATTATAAATTAAAAGTTATTAGTATTTACGAAAATTTTAAATTAAAGAATTATCAGTATATATAACTATGAATTTATGTTTAATATGTTACGAACCATTGTTAACTTCAATTAAAACCATGAAATGTAGTCATCAATTTCATAAAAAATGTATTAAAAAGTGGCTTGATATAAAACCTACATGTCCTTATTGTTTATCAATTGTAGAAAATAAATTTAAAATTCATGTTAAATTTAATAATAATAATCTGAAAAACAACTATATTTGTAGTATAGATAGAAATAAAATATTATTATTAAATTGTAAAACAGATGTATATAAAATTTTATATATAAGATACATTAAAAACATTAGTTTATATCCTAAAACTTTGTGTATTAATTATCAGGACCATATACTTAAAATACAATCTAATTGTAAACAATTGATAAAAATTCATGAACTGATTAAAGAGGCTTTTACAATATAATACATTTTCGTCGTTTTTTTTTTGTATTATTTTCTGAATTTGTTTTACTGACTCTTATTATAAATTCATACAATTGTTCTGTAGCGCTACAACTTAATGTAGGTATTTGTGTATAATTATTAGTTGCTATATCCGATTTTATCGATTTTATAAGTTGTTCTCCAGTACAGTTATAATTTAAATTTTTTATTGATTTCAAAAATGTATTCGTTAAAACGCCTTGTGTTTGAAAACCTATAAATGTTTCAGCACTTGTTTGATTATCTTTACATCCCGCTATTTTAATTATATTACAATTTAAACTAGAACTTTTAATTTCCGGATTTGATTCAAAACTTACTAAATTACTATCATCTATTTTACAAATATTAGGTAGGTCAAGTATAGTTCCTGAATTACAACAGTCTATTAATGCAAATAAATTACATAAACTAGGTAATTTAGCTAATTCATTATATATATCGTCATCTTTTATCAATTTATCTGCATTTCCATACCAATCTATAGGAACTAAAACTTCATCTCTTGAATCCGATTCGGTGTTTACATCAGTATCTGTTACAAAAGAACCATGACCAGAATAAGCTAAGAAAATCTCTTTAACATCTTCATTCAAAGCTTTATCTACTAATTGTCCTAATTGATTTAAAATATTATATTTTGTTGGTGATATATGATCATCTGACATCATTATAATATTACTATCAGTGTAATTACAATTATTAATTAAAAACGATTTCACATTATTAATATCATTTATGCATCCTGTCAACTCAATTTCATCTTGTCCTCTGTAATTTATTCCTATTAACAATGCGTATTTATTATTTCCAGTATTTATATATGGCATATATATAATATAAAAAGAAATAAATATTTATTTTAAAAAGAAATAAATATTTATTTTAAAAAGAAATTAATTTAGTTAATTTATTGGAATTTCCTCTTCGTCTATATCCGCAATGTTATTATTACATATTACAGTTAATACTCCATTTTCATAAGATGTTTTTAAATTACTCTTTTTTATATGTGATGGAACTTTAATTGTTTTTTTATAATTCAGTTCATCGATTCCCACATTCAAACGTTCATTTATAAATGAAGTTGTCCCGGAAACTGTTAATGTGCCTTTTGATAATATTAATTTTAAATGCTCTTTGGATACACCTGGTAAAAAAAACGCATAATAAATATGAGTGTTGTTTGAATATATAATTGGATTTTCATTTTGGCGAATTGGATTAACTAATTCAGTTCCTCCAATATTATTAATTATAGGTAAAGTTGTATCTAGAACAGTATTAAATAAATCATTACCTATTTCGGTAAATTTATTAATAGTATCTTGTCCCATCTTATTTATATTTTCTCTTGTCATTATAAAATACGTTTGATAAATTACTTTTATATAATTATATATGATTAATTAATATATCTATACTTGCATTATAATTTTCACTTATTGGAATTATTAAATCAGATTTAGATTTGTTAGCCCTATCTAATAGATCTAATTTATCTATATTATTATTATATATGTATAATTTTAAATCTATAACTTTATCTAAATTTTTTTCTAAAAATAATTTATGTCCTTCTATTATTATTAGGTCATATTTTTGAGATTTCAAATTTTGCAAGATATTTTCTATAGTTTTTTGTTTTGTATCTAAAATCATATAGTTGACATCTAATTTATCTAAAAATTTATTTATAAAAGTTGTTTTACCTGATTTAGGTAATCCAGAGACTCCTATAATCATTTATTATATATCATAATATATTTATATCTCTTCAAATTTTATTCTATAAAAAATTTGATTTAAAGAAAAGTTTATAATTAATTAACACAATGGTTAATTATAGAACGTTTCAGATTTCAGATGATTTGTTTTGGGGGTTTAAAGTTAGATTAAATATAGATTTATATAATAATCCGGCGGATATAGTTAAAGAAGTTAAGGAACAATTAAAAGATTTTCTTTCCACACATAATTTACAGGTTTTAAAAGAAAAAGTTGATGATAAACCATTACATACTTCTTCTATAAATCATATTCGTAATTCAAAAAATGGGGATATAATTTATGTGTGTATGTGCAGTCATGCTAATCATGATTAAATTATAACAAATTAAAGATATCATTAAATATTTTAAAAAACTATTCTCAAAAAAAAAAGTAAAAAAAGTTTCCGCTAAAAATAAAAAAACCCCCCCCCCCTCTTAAAATTAATTTGTCAGTAATTAAATTAATTTTCACAACTTCCTAATATTAATTTCCCGACATTTTAAATTAAAACCAATAATTGCAGAATTTATTAATAAAAAGGCTTAGTTTTTGACAAATTAAATTAATTACAAAAGTTATGTGGAGGTTTCATTGAACATATAATTTTACTGTTATAATTAATTAACATTTCAGGAACATTTAAAATCTAATTAAATTAATTTAGCGTCAGTCAAATGTCAGTATTTTGCTTAATTAAATTAATTTAGCGTCAGTCAAATGTCAGTATTGATAAAATAGCGTCAGTCAAATGTCAGTATGCAATTAATTTAATTTAATTAGCGTCAGTCAAATGTCAGTATGTAATTAATTTAATTTAATTAGCGTCAGTCAAATGTCAGTAATTAAATTAATTATTTAAAATTAAAAAATATAAATAATATAATGTATATTTGTAAACGTTGTGGATATTCCACAAAAATTAAAGGTAATCTAAAAAATCATTTTAAAAGAAAAAGACCATGTAAACCTATTATAAAAGATATAAGTATAGACGATTTAAAGAAGGAATTTGATATAGAAATTGAGACAATGGATATTAAATCTAATGACGAGGAGTCATGTGAAAAAATTTTTACTTGTGAATACTGTAATAAACAGTTTAAACATAGACAATCTAAATTTACACATCAGAAAAAATGTGAATATAAAGACAAAAATATTATGCTTAATTTTTTTAAAGAGCAATTAGAAGAAATGAAAAAAAGGGAAGATAGCCTTAAGGAAGAGTGGAAACAAGAACGAATCAACATGAAATTAGAGATTGAGAATATTTTAGAAAAAGTTTCAACAAACAATATTACTAATAATACTATAAATATAAAAGAGCAAAATATTATTTTAAATAATTTTGGTAATGAAAATATTGATTACCTAAAAGAATCATATTTTAATTTTTTATTAAAAGCCCCGTTCAGTAGTGTTCCCAGACTATTAAAAGATTTACATTTTCATCCAAATCATCCTGAAAATCACAATGTTAAAATTACTAATAAAAAACTACCTTATGCATCTGTATGGGAAGGAAACAAGTGGAATTTAAGAGATAAAAAACAGGTTATTGAAAATATGGTAGTTAAGGGATTTAATATTATAGATGGTCAAAATGATACAATAAATAATTTAGAAACAGAAAAACATAAAAGATATGATGATTTTCAAAACAAATTTCAAGGTATGGATAAAGACCTTCACAAAACATTAAATAAAGAAACAGAAATGATACTAATTAATAATAAAGATTAAATAATATTATATAAATATTATTTAAGTATTATTACTTAAATATAAATTTTTAATTATAGTTAAATGAAACAACAAACTACAATTAAAAAAATAATTAATATCGACTCAAGATTTAGAGAAAACTTCAATGATAGTGCATCATCGGATTTTACTGTAAAATTAAATTATCCATTATCTGGAGTTTTGAGTATGAGATTAGACCAAATCGAAGTGCCTAATAGTTGGTATAATATTTCAAAAAAAATAGGTAACAACAAAATTAAAATTATGATGAATAATATTGATTACGAGTTTTTATTAAATGATGGTATGTATTCATATGGAGAAGTAAAAGAAGCACTTGAAAATAGTATGTCGAATGGAAGAAAATTTAGTTCGTTATTTACATTTGATATAGATGAATACTCAAATAAAATTACTATATCAAGTAAAAGCAACTTAAAATTAACAATAAATTTTGGTAATAATGAAAGAACATTGGGATGGTTTATTGGTTATAAAAAAAAACTGTATGAAAATGCATCAACTTATACAGCCGAAAATATGTTTAATGATACTAATAATAGATATTTTTATTTAGTAATCAATGATTTTAATACCAATATTAATGATTATATAATAGGAAATTTAAAGGATTATTACATAAATGATAATATTATAGCAAGAATATCGGTTATAGATACAAAATATAATATAATAAGTAATTTTAATAATGATTCTCATGGAACACAAACAAGGGTATATACATCAAGGTCTAATATAGATAAATTACATATTAAATTACTAGATGAATATGGACAAGTTTTAGATCTGAATGGATTAGATATATCATTTACTTTAGAATTTCAATTATTTGTGAAATAATAATATATATATATATTATAAATATGTACGATAAGATTGTAAATCCAAAAACTATGAGAAAAGTAAATATAAATACTATTTTAGGAAAAAAAATACTTAGTAAATATATAAATATACTTAAAGGTGGTAGAATAAAAGAACCTAATTGGTATGAAGTTATTGAAAATTTTAAAACACAGGCTTTAATAAATTCTAATAAAAATGTAATAATAATAGGCGGAGGTCCAGTTGGATTATATACGGCTATACTTTATAAAAAGGACGATTATAATGTTTTAGTTGTTGAACAATCAGCTGATTTTGATAGAGAATGGATATTTTTTTTACAAAATTCACCAGCATATTCTAATATACAGAGTATGCCGAAGGAAGTCCGTAAATTTTTAGATAAATCTGGGTGTTTTGTAGGTGCAGCTCCATCACATAGAATAGGTAAATGTTTTAAACAATTAAACCCATCATTGGAAAATATTGGTGATGATTTAAGTGATAGTGATTTTTTATGTGATGAACAATATGGTTATACATATACTGGGGAAGATGGAAATGAAGAAAAAACACTTCCTGTTCCTGTATCGGTTTCTATACAACACAAGAATTTAGTGAATGGTTTATTAGATATATTTTTAAACAATGGGAATGGTAAAACTCATTTTATAAATAATACAGAATTAAAAATAGATACATTAAATTTAGAATTAAATTATATAAATAGTAATCATAAAGTAATAAGAAATACAATAGAGTCGCGTCATTACGATATATTAATAGGTTCAGCGGGTTATAAAGATCCAGTCAAGACTCAAATAATTATGCCTCGAACTATAGAAGTTTTTAATGATTTAGAAAAACCTCATCGAATTGAAGAAAGAATAAAACCAGAAGGTTCTAAAGAGCATTATAATAAAGAATCTGGCTGTGGATTTATAATATATTTAGGGAAAAAAAATTATACAAAGTGGAAAAAATATTTAAGTAAAAAAAGTATTAAAAAAATTAGAGATAAACATAAACCTCTAAATATTATAAAACAACTTCCATCTGCTTGGGGGGATTGGACAGATGGGTTGTCATTAAGTTGTGGAGTAAAAAACTCTTTTGTATCAGACAAATGTAAAATGAAAATGGATTCAACAAGAACAAGATGGACAGATGATATATTTCATTCAGATGGATTTCTAAGATATACTAACTATGCATATGAAAAAGGTGGAACGGGGGATGTCAATCAATTTATAGATTCTGAGGGGGGAGAAACTACCTTTCCTCAACATAAATATAGATTTTTTATTCCTAGAGGTGAAAATTTAGATAAAAATAGAGATGGAGGTAACTACGAAGATAGTTTAAATTACGAAACACCAACTTACTATATATCATCAATAATAGACCCAAATCTGTATAAAATTCATGCAGATGAATTAGGTTTTAAAGAATGGAAATATATAAGTGATTTATTAGGACCCAATCGTCAGTCTTGGTCACAAAATTATTTGTATATAACAATTATATCGATGTTATGTTTTTATAATATAATAGAAATACATGATAAAGAAATGAATGCATTAACACTAAATAACATTATGAAAGAAGTTAATGAAATATTAGATATGTCAGAATTTGTTATGTTTAAAGTGCATTTAAGGTATTCTGAAACAACAACAAAATTTTCTAATAATAAACTATATTATAATGTTGGTGATAGTGCTTTAGGTGGTCATTATTTTACAGGCACTGTTTTAAATGCTGGTATAAAAATGGCAGAAAACTCAGTTAAAACTAGTAATGATATCATAAAACATATAGGTGATAGAGATTATATTCAAGAATCAGTTAGATATAATAATTTTACAAATTTGAAATTATGTAGAGTAAATATTTATAATTCGTTTCAATCAATATTAATATTTAATAAAGGTTTAATTAACAATCATACATACAATAATTGGAAAACAATATTACAAATAAATGATTCATGGGAAGGTAATAATCCAAAAAAATTAAATGAGGCTACAATTAATGATATTTTCTTTGGCACTAAATATTATCCATTTAAACAGTATTATAATTTACCTAAGATTAATAATTTTAGTTTAGAAAAAAAAAGTCCTCGAGAAAAAGCAGAAGCACTATGGGAGAGGATCAAAGGTTCTTATAGTCTCAGTAAAAAAGAAGAAACAATTAAAGAAATTTTAGAAAATTCGGATGATAGTGAAGATTATGATAATTTGGACAGACTTGTTTCGTATCAATACGGACAGTTAGGAAAAATATTATACAATTATTATAGGACAAAAGCTGATACAGATAATGTTGATGAACAAAATAAATATTTTAATCTGGCAAGATATGTTTTATCAGAGATATTTTATACACATCCTCTTGCTCGTGTTCCTAACCCTAAAATTATTAATAACCAACTAATTACATATTCTAGACAATTTGCAGATGATATAAATCCTGTAAATGAGGGAGAGGACACTTACTATAAATTGTGGAGTGATAAATATCCAGATTGTAATAAATATCAAGGTCCCTTAGAAAATAAACCATTTTATTGTGATGCAAGCACAACAGGTAAATTTAAATATGGAAATTTATATAAAGATAGATTAGGAAAAGAAAATCAGGATGTTAATTTTTGGGAAATTTTGAATAGACATGATGCAATTAAAAATGTCAAAGAAGAATGTAATAAGAAAAATGGTCAAGAAGATGAATGTAATAGAATAAACTCTTGTAGATATAATATAAATAGTAATACATGTGTTCCTGTATCAGAAAATTGCACTATCAGAAGAGACAACAATAGTATACAAGGAACAAAATTAGGTAATGATAGAAAAATGAGGGTTAACAAACAAGTTAAAACGAAAACAACTAATGTCGAATTTGTCCATGATGATTATTGTAATAATTACAGTTATAAAGATTGTCCCGTTGATAAAGAGATAGAAGGTATAGTAATTAATCCTAATGGTGAACATGGAGAAAAACTAAAATATAAATGTATTAAGCAAAAAAGAAGAAAACAAAGTGATTCTAATACAAAAAGATTTACATGCAGCGCTAAACGTGTTTAAAATTAATAAGATATAAATATATAATATTTTATTAATTTCCTTTTTATATTGGTTTTATATTTTTAATAGGTATAGATACTGTAATAAAAGTTTTAGGTGCGTCCTTAACGCTTATTAAATTTTCGGGTTTTATTGATTTTTTAATTTTATAGCCTTTAGAATAATAAAAAACCGGGATTCTCAACTTATTTTCAAAATCTTCTCTTGAAACAGTCGCTTTAATACCGTTTAATAGCATATTTTTTTTTAAACCTACAATAATAACTCTTTCACCAGATAGAAATTTGTTTGTTGAAACATGAGATACGGATTGATTTTTCCAATCTGTATCATTTAATATTTTTAGTGCTATTCTTGTGTCATAACCCTTTTTGGGAGTAATATGAGATATTTTACCTTTTTTACCATTAAGTTTTACATTTGAAGTTAAACCATCTATTTTGACCATCATTCTTGGTTGGAACCAACCATTTCTAAATGCTATTTCAAATGGTGAAAATTGAGGTTTATTATTTATACAAATGTCTAACTTTTTGTGTATTACTCTTAATTGATTAATCATTTTTTGGGGATTCTCAATCAATTTTTGTAAAGACTTTAAGGCTAAACTATATTTTTTCAACTTTAAATTTATTTTATCAATATTTCTGTTTAAATTATAGAAATCCGCTATAAGTTCATTTTTAGAAATGTATATACTTTTCCAAGTAAAATTAAAAAACCCTTTTAAATTTCCATTCATTATTTTTTTATCAGTCCTTATGTTTTCAATTAAGTTTTGTAAATGTCTATAATCTTCAAAGGCGTTTTGCATTGTATCTTCAATATTGTGAAATAAATTGAAATTCGAGCATATTTGGGAAACATCTGTGTTTCGAGGTTTAGATAATAAAATTCTTATTTTCTGTGCTAATATGCCTATTTCACCTGAATTTATTTCATTAGATATTTGAGATGCATTTTCAATAAATTTATCACATTTTTCATCTAATTTATCTATTTTTTTTTTAAACTTTTCAGGAGTTTCGGAATCTTTGTTTAAAAATATATTACAGCGAATTAGATTATCATATATATATTGAGTATTTTGTGTTTTTACATCAATCATTGATTTACGTATATTGAAAACATTAGTATAAAATAAACGTATTTTTTCTAAGAGTGTATATTGAATGCGACCAGCATAAGGGTTGTGTGTTTTTATCTCAAAAGGAATTTGGATTTTTTTATATATTGGAATACATCTATTATCTTTAATATAATGGGGAAAATTCTTAGTTTTTGGGTCGATTTTTTTCATAAAATCAGAAATTAGTTTTTTTTCAAATCTAGGTTTAACATTGGCTCCACCGATATAATTTTTTAAAGTTTTGATTCCATAGTTTGATTGAATAGGAATAAATGATTTTAATATTGGGTCATAAATTTTTTGATACATATATATATATATATTTATACAATATAATTTTTAAATTGTATACATATAATATTAATTTTAAATTAAATAAATTGTCCTTTATGTAGAAAAAAAATAAAATTCATAGATTTAAATAATTGATTTACATCTATAAATTTTGTTAATTAATATCTGGTAAGGGAGATTTATTAAATCCTGGCTGATACTCAAATAAATTTTCATCAATTTCTGAACTTTTTAAACTAGAATCATTACTCTTAAAGGTATCATTACTGAAATCACTTGTATTGCTATTAATACTGGAATTACTTTCTGTATCATTAATTGTAGGTAACTTGCTTAATTTGTGCGAAGTGTTAATAAGGATTGGAAATACTTTATTTTGTTGTTTTTTTTTATATTTTTTTGATAATCTAAAAGCATTATTACACCAAGAATCACATTCAAGTTTAAATACATCTTTAAATATTGGTATATGTTGGCAATAAATAACAGCAGTTATCCAACGAATAAAATTTATTGTATTTTTTTCATTCTCATAAGACGTAATTGAGAGTAGGTCTTCATCTATTTGTATAATAAAGAAAACCGCCACAGAATTTAAAATTGCATCAACAGCTGATTCTGAATTAGCAATAATAAATAAATTTAAAAATGGTATACATATCGGTAAGATAAAATTAGAAAAAAAATCAGCCCACCAATTATAAACGATATGCCATCTTTTCATTGATATAGTTTTTTCTTTATAAAATATATTATTTTTTTCTTCATGTTTTAAGACTAAATCAGGATAATCATCATACATTTTTATTAAAAATTTATACATAGGGCTTGCATAAATATATGATGTAACTGTATTATAACTGTATAATGTTGATATAATCGTAGAAACAATTGTAATAAGTATAATTACGGGGTCTTTACTTAAACTATAATCATCAATGACGTTATATAGTAATGCAATAGTCATTATGTATTGACATAAAAGTGTACATATTCCTACAAAAAAACATCTGTATGAAAAAGTCATAGATCTTAAGCTGTAATTCCATAGATTTATATTAATTGAATCTTCTTCAAACTTATTTATATATTGATACATAAATACCACTAATCTTAACATTGTATTTTCTAAAACCATTTTATTTCTAAACTCATTATCAGTGCATTTTTTTACTGATGAATACACACGCTCATCTTGGCTTAGTCTTTTGTTATTATAATTTTTTTTTTGGTCAAGTGATAACACTATATGATTATCATTCATATTTTCTAATTCTTCCCAAATTTTCTCGTCTTGAATTTGTGTAAAACCAGTTCTCATATTATCATAATTATTTTTGTAAGAATTTGTGAATATTTTGGACGTTTCAGTTATTCTACCATTAACTCTTGTTTCTCCCATTAATAAAAATTCTAACCGATTATTGTATAATTCAATAAAATAATAAGTCCATTTACTATGTAAATTATAGTTAGAATCAACAGATTTTTCTATAGTTGATATTGGTTTACTTAGCAGTAGCAAAAACTTTTCAGCTGCCTCTATTAAGTAACATCGTAAACCTAGTTTGTATGACATTAAGACCTAAATGATAATCATAAAATATATTTAAATGTATAATATCTTTAAATAAAGTTATTATTTAAAGATTAATATTATGTAATGAATATTTTTATAATTATAAATAAAAATTTGATATTTTTTATAGTTTATTTTTTAAAAATAAGTAATGGCAGCTATAAAAACATTATATGAACCAATAAAGCCCAATATAGAAAAATGTATATATTGGGATAAAGATATTTTACTAATATTATTAATCAGTATAGCAATAAACTTATATTATATTAATAAAAATACTAAAATTATATTTAATATTTATAAAAGGTTATTTGGTAGTAAATTGATGTAAATGTTTTATAAATCACCTATTATTTTTTTTTAATTCAATAATTATGTGAAAATAAGTTTAAAATTATATTTACATATTATAGATAGATGGATAATAATCTTGATAAACAATTTGAATTAGCAATAAAGTTTTATTTAGAAAAAAAATATTTGGAATCAGCGAGAATATATAATAGATTAGAAAATTTAAATTACAATACTTATGATTTTTATAGATTTTATGGTGTTCTTAAAATAGATTTAAAAGAATATCGAGAGGCAGATAGATTACTAAATAAAGCTATAATAATAAGAGAAACTGGTTATGAAGTTTACAGTAATTTAGGACAATTACATATTCTACAAAATAAGTTCAAAGAAGGATTAGATTATTTAAATAAAAGTTTAGAAATAAAATCAGATTATACTCCGGCTATAAACAATATGAGTTGGCTATTTAATAAATGTCAATCGTTTGAAAAAAGTTTAATATTTGCTAGACGTAGTTTAAATTTAAAAAAAACTCAAATAAGTTTACAAAATTATGCGATAGGTTTATTTTATACTAATTCTACAGATAAAGCTATTAAAATTTTAGAAGATTTATGTCCATTACAAGATAAAACCTTAAATGCCTCAAACTCATTATTAACTTTAATAAAATTTTACATAATGATGGGTAAAATCGAAAAAGCTGAAACTATAATAAAAAAATTATTTACACATAATTCTAAAAATAATGAGGTGTTTGAATTATATGCTGAAGTTAAAAATATAACAATTAGTGATGAAATCTTATCATATTTTAAAAATTTACTTAAAAACTTTAATAAAAATGAAGATAAAAATGAAGATAATATATCTAAAGCATTATTTTCATATTATCATAATAAAAAATGTTATGAAGAAGCAGATATGTATTTAAAAACGATGAATAAAAACATGATTAAATATTATGGGAATTTTAATATAGATAACTTTAAAATATTTGTCAGTTGTTTAATAAATTATTTTAAAAATTGTAAAATAACACAATTAGATACTGAATTGTCAGAAATTAAACCTATATTTATTTGTGGTATGCCGCGGTCTGGAACCAGTTTATGTGAACAAATTTTAGATAGCCATAAAAATGTTCTCGGTTTAGGAGAATTAGATTATCTCCATAAACTCATAGGAATAAATTACTCTTATCCACAAATATCTAGTTTAATATCTGTACTTAAAAACAAAGACAAGTTAATAAAAATAAGAGAAAAATATCTATACAAATTGAAAAACGCCTCTGAAAACGAGACTTTTATATGTGATAAATTGCCTCAAAATTTTATTATAATTGGAATAATTAAAATTTTATTTCCCGAAGCTAAAATAGTTTATTGTAGGAGAAATATTATGGATAATTGTTTTTCATTATATAAAACAAAATTTGTTAATAATAATCATTTATACAGTTACAATAAAAAAACGTTGTTTGAATATTATAGATTACATGAAACACTGATTGATTTCTGGTTTAAAAAATATCCAGGTATTTTTTTATTAGACAATAATCAATTAATTAGTGATAAAAATCTTACTATAAGAAAATTGCTAAAATATTGTGGTTTACCCTTCAACAATAATTGTTTATCATTTATGAATTCGGGTAGAGTTGTTTTTACTGCAAGCACTAAACAGATAAGAAAAGATATTAATAAAGAATCGTTAAGCGTATATAAAAATTATGATTTTGATATATAATTTATATATTTAAATATATAAATTATGTAAATGTAAATAAAAATTTTCAACAAATTAATTTTATAAACAAACATCCCAACCAGCACTAAGAGTTAAATGGAATCCGTTTGAATCGCCGTTGGGGCCTTTTTTGGCTGCACCAGCGAGATTAGTTCTTCTATCAATATATCCTGCACTCCAGCTGATTAATCCTGTTTGTTTATATAAACCTAAACGAGTGGTTTCTACATGACCACCAGGTCCAATCACGTTAAGGTCAGTTTCTTCATAACCAAACTGTAATCTTGTGTCTCTAAATACATCTCCTAAATAAGGAAGGGTAATTGCACTTAAAACAGGCATATCCATATGCACTGCTACTTGCCATCTTTGTGTGCCAGATGACTTTGTTACCGAGTTATGCCAAGTTTCATAATAGTCAACAGCCAAACTTGTATTTCTATCAGCTAAGAAATTTAATCTTGGCACCAATTTAAGACTGGTTACTTCCCCGTTATTGCCAGTTTTGTTCGATGCTTCTCCATATTGGAAATGCACGTCGCCTAATCCTGCTATGTCCATGCTTAAAGATACAGATACACTAGCTATAGCAAAAGTCGATTTTCCAGCAGTAGTAGGAAGCCTGTTTGTAACTCTTACAGTAAAAACATCTAACATAGGAACTCTGTTGGATATATCTGTTGTCCAGGTTAGGGTTTGGTAATCGCGCTCGCTAATTGATGTGGTGGCGACGGTGGCAGTTGCATGTGGAGTTCCAGAACCACCAGCACCGGCCATATATCCCACGCTTGTCCCAGGTGCGGAACCAGTATTTTTATTGCCTCCAGTATAACCACCATCTACTGCATCCCAAGCACCTAATGTTTCACCTGATTGTTCAATTTGAAGAGAAGTTTCACCTACAACTGGAAATCTGCCTTCACGGAATGTAAATTTAGCGCTTGGGGAGATATCAGAGAACATACTGTTGCCGTTACTGTTACCATCTAAATATGAGCTTCCTTCTATTCTAATTTCTGTGCCATCATCCAAAGTTCCAGTAGCTGAATAGTAGTGGGAAGTATCATTTGTGTCTATATCGAAGGTATCTGGCCCAGCTCTGTTGTTCATGTCATGTATGTTCCAATCATAATATCCGCCTAAACATACGTTAAAGTCATTTACTCCTTTCAAACTCATTTATAATATATACAAATATTTTTTTTTCAAAAAAAATTAAAAAAATAGATATTTAATTTGACTTAAAATTAAAAGATTTAAATTCTTAAAAAGATGGTTCAATTTTCAGATATTGAACACAACCTTATAGAAAAAGATTTAGAAGATATATTTAATGAAAAAACACAATATTCAGAAGACGAAAAAAAATCAATAGAAAAAGTTGTAAATTTTTTAGTTAGTAAAAATTATTCTTCAAAAAAAGAGTATACAAAAAATCTTAATGAAATTTTAAAGAATCTTAAAGGAAAAATAAAAAAATTCCCTAGCAAAATAGAATTAAATATAATCTATAAAAAAATGTATAAATCTAATATTATTGAACGAAATTCTAATTTAGAAAAATATATGAAACGGAAATTTTGTAGAAGTGGTTCAGGAGAGTTACCAGTAACTGTTTTTACTAGTCCTTCCAAATTTGATTGTCCAGAAGATTGTTCTTATTGTCCAGATGAAAAAGCAGAAAAACTAATTTTTAATGAAAAAATAGGTAAATGGCAGAAAAAAAAAGTAAGAATACAACCTAGGTCATATTTAAGCACTGAACCAGGTTGTATGCGTGCAGCTAAAGATAAATTCCATCCTATTACTCAAACGTATGATAGGATTCATTGTTTAGAAATAATGGGACATGAAGTAGATAAAATAAGATTTATAGTTTTAGGTGGAACATATTGTTATTATCCTATGGACTATAGAATTTGGTTTATGACTTGTCTTTATTATGCATGCAATACATATTATACTTGGTCCTCTAGACGAGAAATGAAAAGTCTAGGGGAAGAAATGAGATTAAACAGAATTTCAGATGTAAAAATTGTAGGTATTACTGTAGAAACCAGACCCGACCATGCAAGTCTCGAAGATTGTGCACATTTTATGGCATGTGGTATTACAACTGTTCAGGTAGGTATTCAACAATTGTCAGACTCTATATTAAAAGGAATAAATAGAAGATGCACGGTTGAACAAATTAAGGAGGGCACCAAACGGATTTTAGATTGTGGACTAAAATTAGATACTCATTATATGTTTGACTTACCTGGGCCAGGTAAATTATGCTTATTATCACCACAAGATGACCGCGATATGATTGATTTAATAACAGAGCACGAAGATTTTGCTGTAGCAGATCAGTGGAAATTATATCCATGTTCTACAACACCACATACAAGGATATTAACGTGGTATAATAACATGACCGAATTTTTTAAAAATCTAAAAGAAAAAATAAACTCTATAAAAATTCAAAGGGTTTGGCGAAAATACAAATCTATTAAATATTATGGACCTATAGGAGGGGACCCGATTGACCTTTCAAAAAAAAAATATTTACCTTATGCAGAAATAGATGGGGGTTCTTATCTTGTAGACACTTTGGTTTATGCCAAACAAAAAGTTCATAAAGATACGCGTTTAAATAGAGTTATCAGAGATATTCCTGAAATTAGTATTGTAGGTGGAAATAAAATAACAAATCTGAGACAACATATTTTAGAAAAAATAGAAAAGGAGGGTTTAAAGAAATGCCAATGTATCAGATGTCGCGAAATTCAGGGAGGAGAATTTAATATAGATTCTCTAAAATTAGATATTTATCCAAGGATAAAGGCTGGTTCAAACGATTATTTTATATCATTTGAAGACAAGAACGAGAAATTATATGGTTTAGCTAGATTAAGATTGTTAAATGATAGTTCAGATACTTTACCTATATTAGAAAATAGTGCAGTTATTCGAGAGGTGCATGTCTATGGTGCAACAGTTAGAACAAATACTAAAGATAAAACAAAACCTCAACATTCAGGATTGGGGAAAAAACTAGTTAAAAAGTGTGAAGAAATTGCTATGAAACAGGGATATAAAAAAATCTATATAACTTCAGGAGAAGGTGTAATAAATTACTATAAAAACAAATTAGACTATTATGAAGTTGAAGAAGAATATTGTGGGATAAAGTATCATTATATGATGAAAAGTTTGGAGGAATCGAAAATAAGTAAAATTTGGAAAGATTTAAAAAAATATTTATTAATAATATTTTCAATAATAACTGTAATTACAATAATTATTACCTTTTACCAATTAAGTGATAATTTTAATACACTTTAAATTAAAAACAAGTATGCTATTACTTAAGAATAATTTTTATTTTTATACTAAATAAATATTAGAAATCTAATATTTATTTAGACCAATTTAAATTTAGATGAATTTAAATTACAGAACACTTAAATTTATATTAGATATTATAATGTCACGATGTTTAAACAATAAAATAGATTTAATAATAACAAAACTAATGTTCATTATTGATTATAATCCAGTATTAGAATATAGACAAAAATATTTATTTCAACGAGAAAGTCTAATATCAACAATTAATGATAATATTAAAATAGTAGAAGCAACATTATTAGGGCTATTTCATACGATAAATTTTATAGAAACAGATACACTAAATGCTTGTATCGATAATTTAGAAAAGATAAAATATTATAACAAATTAATTAAAAACAACACAGAGTTATCTCCTATAATTATAGTAAAATATAATATTGATTTAAATAAATTACTAAATGAAATATTAACAGCTACAGTTTATCCATTAAAATGGATTGGGACAGAAGAGGCTGTTTGGAATTAAGGTTTGCAATTTTCAGATTCATAATAATCTAATTGTTCTAACAAATTATGGTGTTCTTTCTTGGAAGCCAAAATAATTCCAGATTTTTGATGAGGATTTTCTAAATTAAAGTCTTGGATTCTAGATACAACATCGCGAAAAGCACCGTTTAAACCTATTCCACCTGCTAATTTAAATATATATGCCATGGGAATAGATTCATAAAGCATTCTAATTTTACCATTTGGGGTTTTATCTGTTGTAGGATAATAAAATATACCATCACTCAATAGTATCCGATGAGCATCAGCTACTAATGTGCCTACCCATCTCATACTATAATTATTATTTTTATAATATCTAAGAAGCATAGTCATTTCAGTATTGTAATCATTTGCTTGATTTATAGCATATACTTTAGTTGATTTTTCTAAATCGTCAAAATGAAGTTTTCTTATCCTTGTAAAACTATTGAATCGGTCTTTTATAGACATAATAATATTATCTAGTTCAGTGTAAACCATTATTGTATTTATACCATATAAACAATATCCCGAATGCACTATTTTAATTAATTTATGTGTTAGTTGACAATATTCATATATTGCATAAATAGAACCAGTGTTAATATTAAATGCAAAATTAGAGCTACCATCAAGTGGGTCAAAAGCTACAATATATTTAGGGTTACTTTCATCTATATCAATATTTTTTAAAAAAGTCAATTTTTCGGTTTCTTCTGAAACAAATCCAATAATATTTAATGTATTTTTTGATAAATGTTTTAAAAATATTTTTTCACATTCTAAGTCTACTAATTTAACATAATCTCCAGATATATTTTTTTTATCAATAATAATATCACTTGTGTTTTGCTGTAAATAATTAGAGATATCAATAAATATATTTTGAAATATTTTTTTTATATGTGCATAGTTTAAATTCATGATAATATTAAAATATTTTTATTTTTAGAAATAAACAAAAAATTGATTTCTTAATTATATTTTTTCAAACTCAAAAATGGATTCCATAAAATCTAATGCTTTATCTGGTTTTATAGCTGGAGGTTTACAAACATTTACTACATATCCGCTTAAAACAACTATAAAATATCAATATTTTACAGGTGATAATATGTTGACTTCATTTATAAATCTTAAAAATAATAAAGATACATCAAGATTTTATAGAGGAATTTTGGCTTCTTGTTTGAAAAGTTGTTTAGGTAGAATGGGAGAAACAAGTGTATATACTTATTTTAATAATAAAGAAAATTTATCACATTCAGAAAAAACCAGTTTAATTGCTTTGACAAGCACTGGATGGAAATCATTATTAATTCCATTAGATACAATGGGAAATATGTATCAGGTTAGAGGAAAATTGGGTAAGGAAATAATTAAAGATAAAATTAAAAATGAAGGACTAATTAGAACTTTTTATTCAGGTGGAACTTTATATTTATCAAATATGTTTATAGGTTCATATATTTGGTTTAATTTTTACATGATATTCAATAACAACTTACCTAAAATCAAAAATGATGATTTAAGAAATGCATCAATCGGATTTAGTTGCACCTTAATATCAGACTTAACTTTAAATCCACTAAGAATTGTAAAAACGTATAAACAAAGTAGCACTAAATATATAACATATATGGATAGTTTTAAAGAGATAGTTCAAAGTAAAGGTATAGGAAATTATTTAGGAAGGGGAATGGGCACTAGATTACTATTAAATTGTCTAAATAGTTCAATTTATGTAGTTTTATGGAAACGATTTGAAAAGATTTTCAAATCTTCTGATTACTAATTTTTATTAATTCCCTATAAAGTTTTCTAAATTTTCTTTTTATATACAATTTTTTTAATAATTTTGTATACATAAATTTACGCATATCAATACCTTTTTTTGCGGTTATACCATCACAAATAATAAATTTTTTAACACAGTTTTTATCCATTTGAACAAGTATATTTCTAGAGTGTAAATCGGCAATCATTATCTGTATATCAAAAAAATATTTTTTAAATTGATTTAATCTATCAATTAAATTATTGTCAGTTATAGAATATTTTTTAACAAATTCTTCTAATGTTAAACTTATCGAATTATCACTATTTTTTATTAATTCAAATACTAAACCTTTACCTAAATTAGTATTTACAAAACCATAATTTTTTGTATAAAAATCATTACAAGATAATTTAGATAATTCAATGTATTCGGTTTTATTACTTTTTCTTATTGTCCCATTTTTATTTTCAATTTTAATACATTTATTTACATCTTTAGGATGTAAATAAACCTTCCTATTTCCACCTTTTGCTATATAACTATTTTTTAATGTTAAAATATTCATATATTATTAATAGAAATATTTAGTATGCTTATTTTTAAAATTACTCTTTTTATATATATATATATATATATATATAATGGACTTAGTTTTGCTATCAGGATTTCTAGGTAGTTTAGCATATTTTAAAAACAGAGAAGAAGAGCAAGAATTAGATAATAAATATGGATGGGATGATGAGAATATTAATTTAGAAACTAGCTATGGTAATAGAGCGATTCCTATCTTAAATAAGACAAATCAACAAACGATTAAAATAGAAAAAGAGTTTAATGATTTAAATCGTGAATTAAAGGGTTTATGCACCGATATTATTGTTAACGATTTTTTTCTAACAGATAATTCTCTTTTTAATTTCTTGATGTTAGTCTATAACATGTTTGAGAAAAATATAGAAAAATATATAGAATATAAATCACATATGGTAAAAGGAGGAATAAAAAAAAATGATATATTTTTTACTTTTAAAGGTGGTAACATTTTAAGAATAATTTCAAAAGAGTTAATTATGGAATTACCTGATTTGGCAGGAAAAAAAATAAATGACTTTTATAAAAAGTTTTTTAAAAGGTCTGATGCTGATTTTTCTATATATATAAATCCTGAATTAGAAGATTATGATAAAATTTATAATGATTGGTGTTTAATTTCATATCATTTACAATATAGAATTAGAGAAATAATAAATAATAATTTAACTGATTATTTTGATTATTTTAAGTATAATAATGGCTATAAACAAGAAATATTAAAAAAAAATTTAAAAGAATTTAATAATTCAAATAGTGTTAAAGATATAGATAATACAAAATATTATAAAGCAAATTTCACAGATTTAATCCTTAAAAATACGAGTGTTAATCAAAACAATTATGATTCTTTGAAAGATTTTATAACAGAATTCAGTGAAAAAGATTCAGAGCTAAACCGGTCTGATTTAACAGAAAAAGATAATTTTATGTATATATCTTTAAATAAAACACTTGAGTTTAAATCAGGAGATGGTGGTATAACAAAATTTGCATTAATAAGAACAAAAATAAATTTTAATTTAATATTAGAAAAAAACAAGAACCATTCTAAAATAAATATAGGTGGTGAATTAATTGATGTAAGTATACCACATAGAAAAGATGAGAGTATTAAAGAAGTTTTTAATAATATGGATAAAGCAATTAGTAGGTATAATATTACTAATAAAGATAAAACATTAAAATTTAATAGTTATAGTTTAGAATTTTTAATTGAAGATTTGGAAAAGATACTTTTTCATGTAGCTGAATATCCATGGGATGATAACAAATACGTTAAGCGACTAAATAGATTATGTTATTTATATTTTTTAGAAATGTTTATAGATATTAAAGACAATTCATTGAGAAAAACAAAACTAAATGAAATGATAAATAAAATAAAAATAGATTCAATAAAGCCTAAAGATGTAAACCAAAAAATAGGTGAAAAAGTGAAACATTTTGATAGACTTTATTGGTATTATAATTATATAGGAAATAAACTAAATAAAAATTTACAATTACAAATGAAAGAATTTATAGACAATATTCATATCAATTTAAAAATATTATCAGAAGGTTTTAATGATGTAGAATTATATTGCAAAAATGGACCAGGGAATTTATCAGAAAGTGATATCTATACAACAAGTATGGATAATTTAGTATAAAAAATTGATTATTGCATTTTAAATTTTATATTTTATAAAATGTTTCTAAGTCAAAAAATAAGTATTTATGATAATCCCGAATTAAAGGAATTAAAAAAATTATACAATAAATTAGAAAATTACATATTAAATTGTAATAGTGAAATACATTTAAACGATGGTGTAAGTTTTAACACAAGAATAGGAGATATAACAGAAGAAATAAAGTGGATTTGGGCCATGACCGAAATATCGTTACGATATTTTGATAACTACTTAAAGTCTTTAAATTTTTATACTACAATTGAGGAACTAATTGGAAATAAATTTACAATTAGAGGAGCTAGTTTTATAGTTTTAGACAAATTAAACGTTGAAGATACCCAATTTCATTTAGATGTCATCGATACGCATCAATTATTTGACTTAAATACGAGTATTTTAACATTAATATTCCCATTATTTGTGCTAGAGGAAGGATTAGGACATTTGGAATATAAAGATTTATTAGGAGAACCCTGTATATATAAATATAAAAAGAACGAACTGCTGGTTTGGGATGCTTGTAAATTTGAACATAGGACACAGCCTTTTAGTGTAGAAAAAAAATACAAAAGAGTTTTAGTGTCTATAAACTTATCTACAGATGATATTATGGCAAAAGCGGCTCTAGATAATGCAACGATAAGTCAGGGTAATATATTAGCAAGTCGATTATAATGAACTTATTCTAAAAAAATTAATTTTTTTTTGGAATAACAAGTATTAATATAACAATAATTAATAGCGTAAACACAATAAATATACAATAGTTTTTCTGGCACCACATTTTGTTTTTAAGTGTTTTAGTATTTTTTTTAAATTGCACCGACGACAAATTTAATGCCGCGGCTTTATGATCTAATTCATCAATATTATTGCCTCGTTCAATTATTTTGTCACAATTTTTCATTAATAGATGTTTTGTTTCATCTACTTGTTTACTTAAATCATTAATATTATTATTCATTTTAGTAAAAATATTAAAAAATATATTTAAATAATCAATTTTAAATTATTTATAATTATCCTCCATACAATCTATAAATTTATAAAATAATTTACGACATTTATCATGGTCATCATTATTTTCTATACATTGTATAAATAAGTGTTTTAATTTAAGACACATTTTTACATTTTAATAATATGATTTGAGTACGTCAAATTTTATATTTTTCCATACATCTTTTTAGATTAAAATAATACTCACCACAGTTTATACTTGATTTAGTTTTTAAAACACAATCCCAAAAAAGCTCATTTATTTTTTTACACTCCATTATATTCTTATTTTTTTCTGATTCATTTTGATTTTTATGGTATTCAATCATTGATGCTGTTATAGGCATTTATTTGTAATCAAACAAATTATTAATATTTCAAATTTTTATATAAAAATAATCCATAAATATAAAATAATGGAATATTATTCAGAAAAACTACATTCACCTTTAGAATATTTAGCAGAAAGTCAAATACTAAATCAATATAAACACTATTTTAAAATGGGAAGTTTGCATATATTGCTATATAATTATAGTTTTAAATACTGTAAAAATTTACAAGAAAATTATTTTATTCCATATAAACAAAAAAAAGAGGTAGTTCCATTGATTATAATAAATAACCCAAGAGATGTAGAAAATATTGCCGAGGATAATGTAACTAAAATGCCTAATTTTAAACCCTTTTTATTTAATAGTATTATTTCTACAGACGATGACGATAATTGGCTACGACAGAGAAGACATTTCACTCAAGCATTTAGCATGAATGACCAATTAAAACCATTAGTTAAAAAATCAAATCAAATAGCTGAATCATCTGTTTTAAGATTGGCAGAATTAAATAAAATAAATTCAGATATAAATATAAATGAGTTTTTTTTATCAGAGACAATAAAGCAATTAATGCTAGGATTAATAGGTATGGATGAAACTATGGAAAAAACATATAATAAAATTGTAAGATTGGGATTTAGTAAACCAGATTATAAACTTTCTAAAAATAATGTTGAAAATATAAGAAAAGAAATTGAAGACTTAAATGGCAGTTTAGGGGAAAAATTAAATAATAATTTTCGAGAAAATGAGCAAATAGGTAATTTTTTAATATTTCTATTTGCTGGACATGATACAACAGGACATACGTTAACTTGGCTAATCTATGAATTATCAAAAAATAGTAATTATCAGGAAAGATTAATCAATGAAATAGATTTATTTTGGAATGATTTAGGAGAAAAAGAGATTAAATACGAAGATTTTAAAAAATTACCTTTTTTAACAAGATGTATAATGGAAACGTTAAGGTTGTGGACACCTATACCTAATGGAACTTTTCGAAAAATATCAGAGGATTGTGAGATTGTAGGTAAAAACGGTAAAAATGTGTTAATAAAGGAGGGAACTTACGTTCAAATACCAAATTGGATAAGACATCGAAATAAGGAATTATGGGGTGATGATGTTAACATATTTAATCCCGACAGAGATTTTCGCGATGATGAAATATGGAACAATACGGTTATTAATGCCTATAATCCAAATTCAGAAAGATTTAGTCCATTTACTTATGGACCAAGAGACTGTATAGGAAAAAATTTTGCCCAAATAGAAATGAGACTTATATTATTGCATTTATTCAAACACTATAGATTTAGGTTGACACAAAAGCAAGAATCTATTCAAGGACCCGAAAATCTAACGTTTAATACATTTACAATGGGGCCCAGAGATATTAACAATAAAACTAAATATGAAAATAAATTAGGTTTATATGTTAATTTAATCGAAAGAAATATCAATTCAAAGTTATAATTAAACAGAATGTTGATTTAGACTACCACCTTTATTTTGTAACTCTTTACTAGCAATTTGCATATAATTATAACTAATTATTACGTTGGTTAACATTAATGCCTTTATTTTTTTAAATATTTAATTTTAATTTAATTACTTAGAAAAATAATATTTGTTTATAATATAAACAAATGAAAGAATTTGAATTCATAACTGGTTTTGATGTTTCAGATGAAGATATATCACCAAGAGGACTTGCTTTTAATAATGATGGAACCAAGATGTTTTTGGTAGGTCTCACTGGTAAAAAGGTCATCGAATATACTTTATCAAGGGGCTTTGATGTGACAACCGCAAGGTTTGTAGATTTTTTTAGCTTGCGGGACGAGATCACTGAACCAATGGGACTTGCTTTTAATAATGATGGAACCAAGATGTTTGTGGTAGACTTCAACGCAGCCGCTGGACAAGATGTCAACGAATATACTTTACCAAGGGGCTTTGATGTGTCAACCGCAAGCTTTGTAGGTAAGTTTAACGTTAAAGCTGAAGAGTCCCAACCAGTAGGACTTGCTTTTAATAATGATGGAACCAAGATGTTTGTGGTAGGTTACAAAAATGATAAGGTCAGTGAATATGCTTTATCAAGGGGCTTTGATCTGTCAACCGCAAGCTTTGTACATGCTGAAGACGTTATCGTACGGGCGGGGGAGAACGAACCAAGAGGAATTGCTTTTAATAATGATGGAACCATGATGTTTGTGATACTATCGACGTTGGATGAAGTCAACATATTTACTTTATCAACGGGCTTTGATGTGTCAACTGCAAGCTTTGTACGTGCTTTTAACATTAGAACTCAAGATGGCGCACCAACACACCTTGCTTTTAATAATGATGGAACCAGGATGTTTGTGGTTGGTAGAAATAAAAAAAAAATCTTTGTATATGCAACAGGTCTTTATTGGGGTTCACCCACAGATAGTTTGACTTGGTTCGAAAAGGGCACGGCAGTAAGTGTCGCCGCATATGCGAGTCAGGCAACTAGTTCTAAATCGACAGGTGCGGGAACCTCTGTAGCTTTAAGCACCGGTATCATGACCTATACGATGGCGCACGTTATTGAATATATAAATCCAACAGAAATTACAACAGGTGTCAACCCAATAAAATTAAAAAAAAAGGGGAAAGCTAAATTAGGTTTATTAGCATATATAGGAAGTAGGGTTAAAGACATGGATTTCTGGAGACTAGGTTTATAATCATTATGTTATTTTAACTAATCCATTGATTGATTTAGATTAACACCTCTATTTTGTAACTCTTTACCAGCAATTTGCATATAATTGATTGCTTCTTTAACACATCTTTCGTTTAAATAAACATCTTTATTAGGATGAACCTGCTTATATATTATAACCATATTTAAGATTTGTTCAAATTGAGATTGGCTTAATCTTTCTAACATTTATATTTATTTAATTATATATATTTAAATAGATATAATCATTATTACTTAAATGGTTAATTTAGAAAATTATAAAATAGCTGGAGAAATACACAAACATACCCAAAATTGGATAAAATCAAATATTAAAGTAGGGATGAAATTATTAAATATTTGTAATTCAATAGAAAACAATATACGGAATGAGTATAAAAAATTATATATAGAAAAACAAGTGAATGATTGTATAGCATTTCCTACAGGCATATGCATAAATAATATAGCAGCACACTATACACCGGATATTAATGATAATAAAGTCTTAAAAAAAGATGATGTTTGTAAAATAGATTTTGGTGTGCATATCAATGGATGTATAATAGACAGCGCGTTTACAATCGATTTCAGTGAAAATTATGAGAATCTTTTATTGGCATCAAAAGATGCGGTTGAAAAGGTGATTGATAATTTGGGTGTTGGTGTTAGATTTAGAGAATTGAGTGACATATCTAAAGAAATAGTTGAATCGTATGAAATAGAAAAAAATGGCATTTTGGAACGGGTAAAATGTATTGAAAACATAACTGGGCATGATATTTTACCTTGGAAAATCCATGGAGAAAAAATGTTTTATTCTGTTCCTCAATTAAATGATAATCAGAAAGTTGAAGAAGATGATGTATTAGCAATAGAAATATATACTACAACTGGAAATTCTCAATGTATAATGAATCAAGATACCAAGACTTATTCACATTATATGTTAAACGATAAATCTAAGACAAAAAAAACTTTTACGCCTGAAACAACAAAACTGTTGAACAACATCTACAGAAATTTTAGAACCTTACCTTTTTGTCCAAGATATATGTATAATGTAAACAATATTTTGGATAATTCTAAATCATATAGAGAATTATTTGTTAATGGTTATTTAAATATATATCCAGTTTTATATGATGTTGATTATAATTGTAGAATAGCACAATTTGAAGAAACGGTTTATATTGGGGAAAAATCTAATATTGTTTTATCAAAATAAAAAAAATTTTTAGTTTTTACTTGCCTTAATCAACCAAGAAGAACTCTGTATTTTATCACCTAATCCATCAACCAATTCTATACCTAATTCATTACATATTTTAATTTCAGGAATAGTGCTATTATTTTGGTCCCCTCCATTTGTAAATATATCTGGTTTAATTATTTTCAATGTTTCAATAACTGTTCTGTCTTTATCTATAGATAATATAGCTGAATCAACACATTTTAGTGACCGGATTATATTCAGTCTCTCATACTCATTCATAAAAGATTTTTTTTTTTTCAATTGAGCCTGAAAATCATTATTGACTATAACAAACAAGTAATCACCTAATTTTTTACTTTTTTCTAAATATTCTAAATGACCTATATGAAATGGGTCAAAATATCCACTGACGCATACTATTTTCATGTATATTTTTAATATATATAAGTATATTTTAAATTTTACGATAAAAAATAAATATATTTTAATATTTATTAATGCTATATTTACCGGATGATATTGATAAAGCCCTAGCAATGATTAAAAGATTTAAAAAATATATTGTAGTAGGTAATGATTATGACAGAATAAGTTCTTTTAGGTCTAGAGATGATTATAATGGTAAAAATGTAATAACAACAGTAAAACGTAATAGAATTATAAAATATACGGATGAATATATAGAAGTTCAATCAGGTATTACGTTTCAAAAGCTAAATAATTTTTTAAAAAAAAAAAAACGTTCTCTGCAATATTTACCTAACTACTCTGATATAACTTTAGGATCAGCGTGTTTTGTAGGTGTTCATGGTTGTTTGGGCGGTGAATTGCCAGGCTTAGAAATATGTTATGATATTTTAGTTATTGATAAATCTGATTTTACTCTTAGATATTTAAGAAAAGAAGAAATTTCTAAACAATCTAATGTTGTAATTTTAAGTATGAAAGTTAAACATGTTCCAATTAAAGAATCTGTAGTAAAAGTTAAAGAAGTTTCTGAAGATAAGTTTGAATATGACGATAATTTAATTGAAATTGATGAAATATATTGGACTTTATGGATTCCTAAAAACAAGAAAATGTATGTTCATACTGGACATGAACAAGATTTTACAGACAGAAAGGAGGGATATGTAAAGCCAATCATATGGCCTTTAACTGGTGGAAATATGTATGTATCAGAATTAGAATTTGATAAAGAACATTATTTTTATCCAAGTTTTGATTTTTTATGTCCTAATAATAGAGCAAATTTATTAAAAACTTTAATCAAATTTCATGATTTTTATGGTTTTTTAAATTTTGAAGTTTACATTCCTTTGAATCTGATGGATGAAAGTATCGCATTTCTTAAGACAAAAAGAGATATTATAAAAGCTGTCCAAATGAGAATTATAAATCGACCTCATATAGAAAATAATTATATTAGAACATCAAGTAAAGTATATGCCTTTGATATTCTGGTGAAAAAAAAAAAATATAAAGATGTTGTAGGATATTTTCTGGACAAAAAATTATATTTTCACAAAGGTAAATTAGAAAATTATTTAGATAATAAAAAGAATATAGACAAATACCTATTACTAATATTTGGTGCAATTGGATTAAAAAAATTGTTATAATTGATAAGTTAAAATTTGTTTAGAATTAATGGTATAATTAACTTTATAAAGTAATGTAAAAAAAGTTTTTAAAAAATATAAAATAGCTGATAATCCAATAATTAATTGTTTTTTATGGATACTATAAATTAAAAATAAAAAACTTAAATTTATTTTTAAAATTATTAAAGGTATAGGGTATTTATGTAATTGATTTGTTTTATAATTGTAATATGTTGACAATAGTAAATCAGAAAATAATAGCGATAAAGAAAGTATAGTATATATATCTATATAATTAAACATTAAATATATAGATATTAATATTTTTAAGTATTATTTTAGCATACAAAAAACCCAATTTATTAATTCATCACTATCATTTTTTTTAATAAATTGTTCAGATTTTGACATATCTCCTTCAGAATTAGCCAATTTTGTTATTATACCACCCATAAATAACATCGGAATAGATACTATACCAAAAATTTTTGGATCCATAGTTTTACATTGAAAATTAATTTTAAATATAAATCAAATAATTTTATTTGATTCATTTTTATATAAATATATGTATATAAATAAATGAGACTTTCTTCTATATTATTTAAAACATTAGTCCCTTGGAGTAAACAATTGAAATTATCTCAACCTATTATTACACACGCAAATGGTTCATATATATATAGTAAAAATAAAGAAATTGTTGATTTCACATCTGGATTAATGGTAGTAAATTTGGGACACAATAATAAATATATTAAAAAAGGATTTTCAGATTATTTAGATAATGGATTAGCCTATGTTTCTCCATCATCTTTTTCAACATACCAAAGAGATAAATTAAGTGATAGATTGTGCGATATTGTAGATTTCAAAGATGGGAAAGTATTTTATACTAATGCTGGTGCTGATGCGAATGAAACAGCAATGTTTATTGCAAATAACTATACAGGTAAACAAAAAAGTATTTCTTTAAAAAAGTCATTTCATGGTGGTAGTAGTATTGTATCATGTTTAATCAGTGGAGACAGCAGGCGATTTAAAAAACAAGAGTATTACAATTTACCTTTAGAACCTATAATTCCTAATCCCAACTTGGCCGATAATGGGATAGAATCTATAAATACACTGAAACAAATTATTAAAAATGACAATAATATTGCTTCACTTATAATAGAAGGTTCTTCAGGAAGCGCACATTGTGTTCCATATCCAAAAGGTTATCTTAAAAAGGTCCAAAATATATGTAACGACAATAATATAGTGATGATTTGTGATGAAGTAATGAGTGGTTGGGGTAGAACCGGTAGTATTTTTGCATTTCAAAAAGATGACGTTGTTCCGGACCTTATAACAACAGCAAAGGGATTAACCTCTGGATATAGTCAATTAGGCGCAGTCATTATAAATAACAAAGTATCAGATATCTATGAAAATGACCAATTACTAACTGGATTAACTTATTTCGGACATCCTTTATCTTGTTCTATAGCAAATAGATGTTTAGATTTGTATTTAGAATCTGACATGAGATTAGTAAAAAATGTAGAATCTAGGGCAAAACTAATTAATACACTTTCACAAATGATAGCAAGGGATTGCGATATTGTTAATGAATACAGATATAATGGCCTTTTGGGTTGTATCGAATTATGTAGAGATGACCCAACTTTGTTACGAGATATTAATAAAAACTTTTATGATAATGGAATATACTGTTACATGCGCGAAGACAGAATATTTATTTCGCCACCTTTAACAATTGAGTATCATACTATAACTACAACAATGCATAAAATACATAACATATTAAGACAATATAATAAATAATTAAATGTGATAGGAAGCAGATAGTAAACTACATGTAACAAAAAATAAGAATGGACAATCCCAAGTATGCGGAGAAAAAGCTTCAGTTACTGTTACGACTGGTGGTAATAAAAGAGCCATAAATATATACTGATTAATACTCATATAAAAATAGTATGATAGGGTAATAATTAATGTAACTATAAATACACACAAACTCCCTTCGTATGAGCGTGTATATTTTTTTGAACTCAAACACGACTTAGTTTGATATTTGTGTTTTCCAAAACGAATACATATAGGTTCAGCTAATCCATCAGCTAATCCATTTACTAATATTGGTATAAACGTAAATCCGTTTTTATCTATTGAGTTAAAGTATAAACTAAATGGAATGATTACTAACAGTCCGCCTATTATTTGTGATGCAAACCATATAAGTGTATAGGGTCTGTCTTCAGGTCTATCTACAGCTTTAAACATATAATTGATAGGGTATATTTTTTTCCTGACAGGTTCTGACAATAAAACGAGTAACATTAATATAATCCATACATTCCATATTTCAGTTATGGTGTTTCTTTCATATCTGATTATTATAGTGTCCATTAATTGTGGAATTAAAAAATAAGAAATATGTATAGCCTTTCGTGTATAATTCACTTTAATTTGATATTTAGATACGAGAAATGCCATTAAGAACTGTATTATAGTTATTAATACATACTTAATAAATTGATTTAGCCAAAAATATTTATCGTAATCTCCATTATTTAGAATTGTCTGTGTAGCGACTACTATTGCTGATATTGATATTAAAAAAATATTAATGATAAATATGGGAAAAAAATATTTCATTATGAAATTAAGGATTTTTGAATTTTCATCCGTTTCAGTTTCATCTGTATCAACTTGTTGATTTATTTCAATTTCGTTATCAATATTTATAGTTTCATCTATATTAATAGTTTCAGTCATTTATTATTATAAATATATCATATTAATCTTTAAGTTATGATTTTTCAAAACATCATCTACAAGAGGTTGAATAGTATTTTTAATCCAATTGTTCTGCTGATTTATGTAATGATTCAACACTTTAGATTTTCCAGAATTTAGTTCTGATTCTAAAATTTTAGGGAATTTGAAACAAAAATCAAATTCAGTTATATTATTTAATTTAGCCAAGTCTATTAAAGGAACAGATTTAGCAGAATCTAAATCTCTTTCAATCTGTTTAATATCATCAGTAGGTGTATCTTGAAATTCAATAGAAACATAAAGTTGTTCAGGTAGTTCAGGTTTAGAGTTGCTTTTCCGGATACATATAGCCGAGTTAGTCATCAATCTTCCAGGTTGTATTTTACCTATTTCACCTTCAATCTTAGATGTTCTTTGAATATTAAAATATTTAGGAAATGTGTGAAAGCAACTACCAGATTTAATTGAAGGTATAATATTATTAATTTGACGAAACCACATATTAGCACAATCCATCATCCATTGGTTCATTTCGGGATTAAACGAAATATCATCGTAGGGATAATATAAACCAAGATATTTACCTCCTTCTATTTGCTGACAATACACTTTTTCTCTATAAATTTTGCCATCAAATTGGTCTAAATCAATGATTTTCCATGATGATGAACCTAGATTTTCGACAAGACCATTGATTCTTTCAATTAATTTTGATTTTTGTTCTTGTTGGGACATTTGTAAGTCAATTAATTTTATTTATTAACAAAATAATTCAAAGCAAATTTATATTCCAAACACTATATTATTGTCCTATTGTTAATTCTATTTCTAATTTCTGACATAGTTGAGTTATTTTATTTATATACTGTTTATTGTTATGTATCATATATAAGTGAAGATGTTTGTTTTTATTTGGATATAACGTTCCGATAGCAGTTATAAGCCCAATAGATTCTAGCCATTTATCTATCTTATTTACTATAATAATTTTTGTATCTGTTAAAATATCTAGTTTACCATATAGTGTATTTATGTTAGTTATACCTGAATAAATTGAAGCTACTTGATTAATAGTATCTTGTAGATTATCTAAATTCATATAATAATTATATTATTCTATATCTTTTTATATAGTGATAAAAAGATGTAAATTTGATTATTATATTGAGTTTTAAAAAAAAACATACAAGTATGAATCCCGAAGAAAGACTGCATTGGGAAAAACATTATAAACAAAATCTGCTTAAAAATATAATAGAAAATGACAAACGCTCCATAGTGTTTGATTATGACCATTTTAAAGATGATGATTTAGAAAAAAATATTAAACTATATTCTAAGCAAAACAATCGAATAATATCGGAACATAATATAATTGATATAGACACTATTAAACCTACATGGGGAAAAGGTGAACTCCATCTATGTGAATGTGAATTATGTTTTCCAACATATAAGGCGGATATTTGTGATTGTGAAGCATGTAATGGTTCTTTATATGATGAAAAAATTATGTTGGATTCATATATAGAGCCGTGTAATTATATCAATTGTGCAAAAGATTGCATAAAATGTGAAGCGGATATTTATATTTCTGGATTTAGGCAAGGTTGTGTAGTGAATACAATAAAAATTCTTTTATTTGAAGTAGAGAATGAGGATAATAAAGAGGAGAAACTTAAATTATGTGGGGAAATTTTTAAACTACTTAGTGAAGAAGATGGACAGTGGTTATTAAAAACAGAAACGAATTTTAGGATTGTTGTAAAGCAAAAACTAAAAGAATTTTATTTAATAGAGGGTGAAAAGGTAGCGTATAAGTGGTATAGAGATGTATTTAAGGAAAGATTAAAAATTTGACAATAATATCAGATAATAAATATTGAGATAATAAGATGGCAAATTTCAAAGAATATTCATGTTTGGATGGATACAATGAGATAAAAGATAAATTGGGTGAAGGCTACGATACGTTG
>Ga0209634_1000124_pt1 | contig 60279 bp, 59 predicted proteins | sample LinPmetageLP40_FD_184043 | JGI IMG/M metagenome (GOLD analysis project Ga0209634, IMG submission 184043) | Marine viral communities from the Pacific Ocean - LP-40 (SPAdes) (version 2) | ecosystem: Environmental > Aquatic > Marine > Oceanic | place: Pacific Ocean | collected 2010-08-26
TCGACTGTATCTTTAGATAAAAAGTGGCATAACGATCAAATATACATGGCACATGCATCCATTCACTCATTAGATACCCATTGGTTTTCCGAAAAATTTGCTCGTGGCGGGGTCGGTAATGCGGGGCTTACAGCGTTGCCACTGAACTTGTTTATTGATGATTGGCAATGGCTAAATAGTGATGGCGATACAGGGCTGTTTCCGTCGACACTGACCTTTAGCGCAACTGATACCTCAAAACCAAACGCAGAGACGATCGCTACATTTACGCTGAATCAGACGGGGCCCTTGGTGCAACATGGTGACAATGGCTTTAGTGTAAAATCGAACAGCGGCCATGCGTCTCACTATTATAGTGCGCCTTTTATCAGTATTGAAGGCGAGCTAACGCAAACCATCGATACCGTAACTACCACGCCTATAAAACTTAAAGGTCAGGCGTGGTTTGACAAAGAGTGGACCTCTCAATTACTCGATACTGGTACTCAAGGTTGGGATTGGGTATCACTTCATTTAGATGACGGCAATAAAATAATGGCTTTTAGAATGCGCCTAAAAAATCAAGAAGATTATGTGACGGGATCATACATCACCAGCACCGGCGAACAAATCACACTGCAACCAGGCGATCTAATGCTACAGCCAGTATCTGTCAAAAAGGTGGATGGTAGGCAATTACCTTTAATCTGGAAGCTGATAATCCCCAGTAAAAAAATAGACCTAACCATATCGACATTAAAAGATAAGCAGTGGAATAACGCCGCTGTTCCCTACTATGAGGGAATGGTCAAGATTGAAGGCTCTCATGGTGGCGTCGGCTTTTTAGAATTAACCGGTTACTGAATATATTGCTGGAAGGTTTCTAGAACCAGCAATAATAGTTTGAGTTAAGTTATATAGTCTCACTCGTATACGTTAGCGTGGTGAAAACTTTCAAGAAGATTCCTTGCATCACCTCACAAATACAAAAAAACTAGAATTTGAAAATTCTTATTATTAGAGTAATCTGTAAAAAAATAAAAAGGACTCGAGCGAAATGAAAACACTAATAACTATACTCTTTTTATCACTTCTATCGTCTCCATGTTGAATTAAAACTATGCGTGATTTGGTGCAACGTGATGGTGTTTACTATAAGAAAAACTCTGATGTTCCCTTTTCTGGAAAGGTAACTGGGTCATTCAACGGTTCAATAACGAATGGCAAGAGAGAGGGTACGTGGATTTGTTACTACGCTGGTGGTCAGATACATTACAGAGGTAACTACAAGAACGGCAAGATGGAAGGTGAATGGATTACTTACCACCGTAAAGGTCAGTTAAATTCCAAAGGTAATTATAAGAATGGTAAGAGAGAAGGTGTGTGGGTTGAATTCCATAATGATGGTCAGTTAAAGTGCAAAAGTAACCATCAGAATGGCAAGAGAGAGGGTGCGTGGATTTGTTACTATGACAATGGTCAGTTATTTTTAAAAGGTAATTATAAGAATGGTAAGAGAGAAGGTGCATGGTTTGAATTCCATGATGATGGTCAGTTAGGTAACAAAGGTAACTATAAAAACGGAGCGAAGAATAGTGACTGACAGACTAATCGGGCAATAAATTATTTATTCCAAATAGTGAATTTCTTAAATAATGTGTAATTAATTCCAGCAAAAACTAAAGATGTTCCTCCTAGAAGTTTAATAGCTCCTTCTGTAATTGTATAAAAACTAATTGGATTAGAAAATATTGCGATAACAAAAAACATCGTAAACAAAGCATAATTAAGGTTAATGATTAATTTCAGTTTCTCCATCATGATTTATTACTCCCATTTTATATGAAAGTGATGCTCTGAGAGCTTTATATACTTGGGTTCATATATAATGGCGGAGAGACAGGGATTCGAACCCTGGGTACCTTTCGGTACGTCGGTTTTCAAGACCGGTGCATTCGACCACTCTGCCACCTCTCCTGTAAATTTTATACTCAGATTTTAAAGTGTTTTTGTTTAAGTAAGCTTAATTTAATCGAGGGGCAATTATACCGTTGTTTGCCCCTGATTCAATAGCATATATGGTAATTCTCTATGCCCAGTATGGGCACGATTTTCTTCTAAAAATTTATTTTTTGCCCCGTGGATCATTAGCAGGTCGTGCGATTTTTTTACTTGTACTGGGCATTATTGAAAGATCTGAGGCATCAAGTGGTTTCGCCTTAGAGGTTTCTATAATAACTGTTTCAATTTCTACACTTTTAACTGGTTTAGGTTTTTTTCTTGGATCATTGCTTGCTCTCGAAGGGGTTTTAGTTGCCTTGACTATTTTTTTAGTGGTTTTTATTATTTCCTCTTCCCCTTCTGTTTTTATCTCGCTCTTTAGCTTTTTTGCACTTGATACTTTAGTTGTTGTCTTCTTTTTTGATGCAACTTTACTAGAAGTAGTCTTTTTTGGCTTCTCTTGATTGCTTTTATCTGCATTTGTTTTAGGGAGAACATCTTTTGCACTACTTTCAGCTTGTTCTTTTTTTGATGGTGTTTTCTTTACTTTTGGTTTACTTGGTGTTGCTTGAACATCATCTTTTTTCGGAACTATCACTTCTGCCTGATCTTTAGCTATAGGTTGCTCAGCAACTGTATTTGCTTTCACTAGATCTGTATTTTCTAGTAACTCGTCTGGAACATCTTGTCGCTCTCGTCGAGGCCGAGGTGCCCGTCTTTTTTCTCCTTCTCTCCTTGGCGGTCTATTTTTAGACATACTTTCACTACCTGGAGTATTTGTAGCTACCCTAGAAGTCTTTTCAGTTGATATATTCTGTATTTTATTTTCGATATTATTTGCTTGACTACGATTATCGCTACTATTCTTGTTGGACCTACCTTTATTTCGGTTATCTGGTCTTCTACCCCTATTATTGGGCCTTCTTTGTGGACGTCTTGTAGAGCTCTTCTTTTCTGTTTCTTGATTTTTTTTATCTGTAGCTCCAAACAATTTTTGAAAAATAAGACCTATGAAGCTTGTGTTGTCGCTATTATTAGATTTTTTTGCTTGCAGAGGAAAATTCGGTGGAGCTACATTTTTAACTGCAGGCAGGTGAGCTGGAGGAACAGGTTTCACTTCTTCAGCTTCAGAAGGTATGAGTTCTGGCGTCATTGTATCTGTTAATTTATAACTGTATTCAGAATTAACATCATCCTGCACTCTTATTCTTTGTACTTCAAAATGTGGCGTTGCAAGATTTTCTTTAAGAACAACTACAATCTTTGTGGTATGCCTTTTTTCTATATCAAAAATTTCCTTACGTTTTTCATTGAGCAAGAAGGTTCCTACTGATACTGGCACGATAGTTCGTATTTCTGCACTATTTTCTTTCTGTGCCTCCTCTTCGACTAATCTTAGTATTGATAAAGAGAGGGATCTTGTGCCTCTTATCGTTCCATGGCCTAGACATCTTGGGCATAACTTTGAAGTGGTTTCACTCAATGATGGACGTAAGCGCTGTCTAGACATCTCAAGGAGTCCGAATCGGGAAATTCTTCCAACTTGTACTCTAGCTCTGTCTATTTCTAATGCGTCACGCATTTGATTTTCAACATCTCTTTGATTTTTCTGTGATGACATATCTATAAAATCGATTACTACAAGACCACCCATATCCCTTAACCTTAATTGACGTGCAACTTCATCAGCTGCTTCTAGGTTTGTTCTATACGCGGTTTCCTCTATATCAACACCTCTGGTTGCTCTGGCCGAGTTTACATCTATAGATATAAGTGCTTCTGTTAGGTCTATGACAACAGCTCCACCTGACGGAAGTTTTACCTCACGCTCAAATGCAGTCTCAATTTGATTTTCAATTTGATAGCGCGTGAATAGTGGGGTGCTTTCATCATATAGCTTGACGCGCGTTGAAAAATTAGGCATTACTTGTGCGATAAACGCTGAAGCTAGATCATATGCTTCTTTATTGTCAATCAACACCTCTTTGACATCCTCTCTAAGATAGTCTCGCACAGCACGAATGATTATATTACTTTCTTGAAATAAAAATTGAGGCGCCTTAGCTGCAACTGCTTCCTTATTAATGGTTTCCCATAATTGCTTTAAGTAGTCGAGATCACACTGAAGCTCTTCTGATGATCGGCCGATTCCGGCTGTTCTGACAATAACCCCCATACCAGCTGGAACCGTTATATTTCTTAAAGCTTCCCTTAACTCATTTCTTTCTTCACCTTCAATTCTTCTGGATATTCCTCCAGATCTTGGATTATTCGGCATTAGAACTAGATATCTGCCAGCTAAACTTAAAAAGGTCGTGAGAGCTGCACCTTTATTTCCACGCTCTTCTTTTTCGACTTGAACAATTACTTCTAAGCCCTCTTTGATAAGGTCTTGATTTTTAGATTGACCTGCAGCGTTGATAGACTTTGGGTGATATTCTTTAGAGATTTCTTTTAGGGGTAAAAAGCCATGACGTTCACTACCATAGTCAACAAAAGCAGCCTCTAGACTTTTTTCAACTCTTGTAATTTTTCCTTTGTATATATTTGATTTATGTTGTTGTCTTGTTCTGTTTTCAAGATCTAGATCATATAAGCGCTGACCATCAACCATAGCAACTCTTAGCTCTTCAGGCTGAGTTGCATTTATAAGCATACGTTTCATTATATTTCTGTCCTATATTTAGGGCAGAGGAGTTAATACATGAACAAACAAAGGATTGGCAAACAAAAAGCCACAAAAAAATATTACCTGATTATACAAGTATTACTTTTGTACGCGGTATTATGTAATATCATCAGTTAACCCCTTTAGGATTTTTAATCTGATATATGTAACCATTTAATTTTTAGTGGCAAGACTAAATCTTCTAAATATACTTATTAAATCATCAACAACAGAGGCAAACCGTTAATTTTAGGTTGAGCCGCTCGTCTTACCCTTGTAAAAAATATTTTTATCCTATGTACTATGTACTATAACTCATGCACCTTTGGTGTAGTTATAAAAAGATGACTGCAAAACACATGCAATCATTCCTAAAATCTATTCATTTCAACTATTGTATAAACAATAAGCATTTAATTTTCAGTCGCTTTATTGGGCTGAAAAAACGTAAATTTACATTCACTTGAACTTCATTTACGAAAAAAAATTCTGTAAATCAGTTACATAGTAGCAGTGATGTCCGAGTCCAGCAAACTAAATATATTTCGAGAGTCCCAATTTGACTCTATTTGTGGCTAATCACACAGTAGGTTACATGTTAAAGTGTTGAGAAAAACATTATGATTTACCAGTAAATTATATATGCTAGTTTAAATTATTGTGGCTACATCAAATTATGAGGTCCAGTGGATAATTTTACGAAAGTTCAATCAATAGTTAAGTTTGTAGAAATTACATCTGAGCATTCCGGTCAGCGCATAGACAACTACCTCTTTACATCACTCAAAGGGGTACCCAAATCGCGTGTTTATAGAATAATAAGAAAAGGTGAGGTACGTGTTAACAGCTCGCGTATAAAACCAGATTATAAATTAAATGAAGGTGACAATATTAGGATTCCTCCTATACGTGTTGCAGAGAGAGAGCCCTCTATTTTACCCAGCAAGAAGTTTCAAGACTCACTCGAGAAATGCATACTATACGAAGACGATACATTATTAGTATTAAATAAACCTTCTGGCCTCGCTGTTCATGGTGGCAGCGGTATAAAGCTTGGGTTAATAGAAGCTCTGAGATTGACCAGACCTAAGACAGATTATTTTGAATTAGTTCATCGTATAGATAGAGAGACTTCTGGCTGTTTAATTGTGGCTAAAAAGAGATCTTCTTTAAAATATCTGCAAGAACAGATGCGTAATAAAAGAATAAGTAAAGTTTATTATGCTCTTACTACTGGAAAATGGCCAAGGGGCATGAGAAGAATAGACCTTCCTCTCATGGCTTCTGAGCAAAAAACTGGTGAAAAAATTGTACGTGTGAACCCCAAAGGCAAAAAATCAGTAACAATTTTCTCGGTTATGAAGAGATATCGTAATTTTACATTATTACAGGCATCATTAGAGACTGGGCGAACACACCAGATAAGAGTGCATGCTCAACATACTGGGTGTCCGCTTGCTGGTGATAGTAAATATGGTCTTGATGATATAAATAAAGGTATTCGTAAATCTGGGCTTAAAAGAATGTTTTTACATGCTTTTAAAATAGGATTTTCATTACCTTGTGGAAAAAATATTTTTATTGAGGCACCTATGCCAGACGACTTATCAGAATATTTGAAGGATCTAGACTGTCGCGATGACTCCTAAACTTTTAATATTTGACTGGGATGGCACCCTATGCGACTCATTATCGCGAATCTCACACTGTGTTTTGTTAGCAGCAGAAGAAAACAGATTTACTCTCCCTAAGTCTATCGATCCGAAAGAGGTTATAGGCTTAGGCCTATATCAAAGCTTTCAAGCACTTTTTGATAAAGCCAGTAATGAACAAATAACTGCAATGTGCGCATCATACTCACGAAATTTTATTAAGCTAGATAGTGATCCTTCCCCTTTATTTGAAGGTGTCCTAGATGCTCTCAATGATTTAAAAAACTCAGGATATTATTTGGCTGTTGCAACAGGAAAAAGCAGAAAGGGTCTTAATAGAGCCCTTTTGGCCAAAAAATTAAGTAGTTTTTTTGATGCTAGCCGATGCTCTGATGAAACAGCAAGCAAACCCGACCCATTAATGCTGTTTGAGATACTAAATGAGCTGAATATCCCGCCAGAGCATGCAATTATGGTAGGAGACACAGAATACGATCTTGAAATGGCTGTTAATGCAGGTGTCTCCTCAATAGGTGTGAATTATGGAGCACACAGTCCTCAGCGCCTTAAAAAATACCAACCATTGTTTTGCATCGATAGAATTTTAGATATTAAAGATCATTTAAAACAATAATTTAAAAATATTATTTAATGTTTTTTATATTATTATTTCTAAGTATTTTATTTAGTTGAATAAGGGGTAGACCAATAAGCGCTGTTGGATCTGAGCTATGTACTGAATCAAGAAGTTTAATTCCTAAACCCTCCGATCTTAAGCTACCAGCGCAGTCGTATGGGGTATCATAATCAAGATAATCATTGATTTCCTCCTCGTTAAGTTTTCTAAATATTACATCTGTAGGAACCACACTTGTTTCTACTTTGCTAGTGCTAGTGTTTAAGACTGAGATGCCAGTCAAAAATGTTACTTTTTTCCCAGATTGAAGTTTTAGTTGATTGAAGGCAGCTTTTTTATTCTTCGGCTTAGTAATAATTACTGGATTGTTTATCGCTCTGGAGTCTGAACTCGGGAATATATTTAAATTATTTGAATAGCTTGAGGAGTCCTTGCTTATATATGCAACCTGATCAGAGCCAATAATAAGATGAGATTTATAATGCCCAGAATGTGCATATGCCTTTTCTTCAGACAACCTTGCCACAAGGGTATGCGGTGATTCATTTGTCCTTATTGCTTCATCGATTTCTGGGTGTACGACCTCAAAAGGTATGCATAACCTCTTCATGAGCTTTTTTCGGTAAACCGATGATGATGATAATATAACTTTTAATACCATAAAATACTCTATTAGTTCGCAAAAGAAAATTTTTTATAGATATTTATAAATTAAAGAGCATTAAACTGATTTTTGTTAAACAAATATACTTTTAAAATGTATTTATCTGATTTTAATGACTTATATAATTAGTTTTTATAAATTTTTTCTTTGACAGGGTCAGATGGCATCACTATTATTGCCCGACTATGCCAATCAGTGAAAAATATAACCATCTACCCCAATATGTCGATCCAAGGCGGCTATCAATACAGGGGAAAACATTGACCGGCTCGGTTGATGCCAGTCTCTGTAGTAGAGTCAAAGAAGCTGTAAAAGAAATAAACTCTTCAATAAACGTTAGCTTATCTTTTTATTTAGAGGATCAAGGTCGAAAAATTGTAAACATAAAAGTTTCTGGGTCAGTAAAAGTTATTTGTCAGAGGTGTCTATCTTCGATGCCGCTTCAGCTAGAGTGTGATACAATCCTTTGCATTGTATGGTCTGAGGAAGAAGCAGATGCACTCCCTAAAAACTTAGAAGCATGGATTTTACCTGAGGATAAAGGTAATTTAATAGATTTAATCCAGGATGAGTTATTATTGGCATTACCTTTTATTGCCTATCATAAGAAAGAGGAATGTAATCCTTTAGATACAAAGATTGTATCTAAAGGATTAAACAATAAAACTAAAGAAGTTAAGACGAAAAGTAGTCCATTTGAGGTTCTAAAGAGTCTCAAAGGTAAAACAATAGAAGAATAATTATTATTAGGAGTAACCCATGGCAGTTCAAAAAAGTAAGGTAACTAGAGCCAGGCGTGGCATGCGTCGATCTCATGATGCTCTATCAGAACCAACATTATCTACTGATTCTGTTAGCGGTGAAAAACATCACAGGCACCATGTGACCGCTGACGGTTTTTATCGTGGAAAAAAAATTGCTGAAGTTTCCAGCGACTAATTGCACTTTAAATTGTTAATAATTTTTTGACTGATATCTTGCGCTTAGCAGTTGACGTAATGGGTGGTGACTCTGGAGTTCAAGTCACAATCCCTGCATCTCTTTTTTTTCTAAAAAATAATCCTTCAGTATTTATTAGTTTTTATGGTGACTCGACTCAAATAAATAAAGAGCTCAGAGCTCATCCAGACCTCACAAAGATTTTAAATAATCGCTTTGAAGTTTTTCATTGTAAATCTGAAGTCTCAATGAATGAAAAGCCTTCTTTTTCTTTAAGAAATCAAAAAAAATCATCAATGTGGTGCGCAATAGAATCGCTCTCTAACGGTACCAATAAAGCCTGTATTAGCTCCGGAAACACTGGTGCTCTAATGGCTATTTCTATGTCGCAACTTGGTTGCATAAGCGGTATAAATCGACCAGCTATCTGTTCAAAAATCCCTACATTAAATGGCTATACTTACCTATTAGACCTGGGTGCTAATGTAGCTTGTTCAGGAGAAAAATTGCATCAGTTTTCACTAATGGCCTCAAGTATGGTTTCACTGGTTCATCATGTCGATTTTCCCAGCGTAGCTATACTAAATATCGGCGTCGAAGAGAACAAGGGTCACGAAGAGCTTTGGAAAGCTGCAAAATTAGCTAAGGCTGATAAAAATATAAATTACCTTGGTTTTATTGAGGGAAGCTCTATTTTTACGGACAAGGTAGATATTGTAGTATGCGACGGATTTACTGGTAATATAACTATAAAAATAATGGAAGGTTTTGCTACATTATCACATCAATATTTGAATAAAGAATTATCTCTTACTTATCTCGGTAGGCTTGGAAAATTTATAGCTAATAGATCTTTAAAGAAGTTTTATAAAAAGCTAGATCCCAGTCGATACGATGGTGCAAGCTTTTTGGGTCTAAATAAAGTAGTTATAAAAAGTCATGGAGGTACGAACATTGACGGTTTTTATTCTGCACTTAATTCAGCGACGCTTGAAGTCAAAAACGATCTCCCTGGTAGGATTGAAAAAGCATTCTTAAATTGAAATGCTACAGAGGAAGGTTATTTTTTCAAAAATTTATAATATTGGGGTTTTAGATGAAAAAAAATACTTTATGTATAAGCCTAGGTTTAATTTTTCCGGGTCAGGGCTCACAAAAAGTAGGAATGCTATCTGATTTGGCAAGAAATCATTCAGTCATATTAGAGACTTTTAATGAGGCCTCCGATGTTCTTTTATATGATCTATGGGATTTATCACAGAATGGAACCAAAGAAGATATTATGCTAACTGAGCGCACACAACCGCTTTTACTTACAGCTAGTGTAGCGATATGGAGATTATGGTGCCAATTAGGTGGCCCTTCTCCTTCATATATGGCTGGGCATAGCTTAGGTGAATGGTCTGCTCTTGTTTGTTCAGACGTTATAAATTTTGATGATGCTGTTCGGTTAGTGAGAAAAAGGGGAGCCTATATGCAAGATGCAGTTCCCTTAGGAGAGGGCGCCATGGCGGCAGTTATTGGTTTAGATGATGAGGCTATTAAGATTGCTTGTCTGGAAAGCTGCAAAGGTCAAGAGGTTGCCGCAGTTAATTTTAATTCACCAGGGCAGGTGGTTATAGCTGGTAATACAGAAGCTGTTGATAGAGCCATGATAAGATGCAAGCACGCAGGTGCAAAAAGAATACTACCAATACCAGTAAGCGCACCCTTTCATACCAACTTAATGAAGCCAGCCGCAGAAAAATTATCTAAGGATATAAATACAGTAAAATTTTCTGCACCGACGATACCTATAGTTCATAATGTAAATGCTAAAATTCAATCAGAACCAGAATCTATTAAAAAGCTTATGATAGAACAAATTTTTAAGCCTGTATTATGGGTTGATTGTGTTGAAACCATGGCAAATGAAGGGGTTACTGATATCGTCGAATGTGGTACTGGAAAAGTTTTAAGTGGTTTATGTAAGAGAATTAACAGTTCTTTGCAAACATACTCTACCGAAGATGCCTCTTTATTGAGTCAGACTTTGTCTAGTCTTTAGTTTAAAAAGCATTAGTTTATTAAAAGGGTTTTAATATGAATTTTAAAGATAAAGTTATACTAGTAACTGGAGCAAGCAGAGGTATAGGCGCTGCAATTGCAGACAATCTAGGGTCACTAGGGTCAACAGTTGTTGCTACAGCAACTAGCAATGATGGTGCAAAGAAAATATCAGAACGGTTTGAAAGCCAGAATATAAAAGGTGAGGGACATATACTAGATGTTAGTGACAAAGACTCGATCGATAATATTATGGAGTTAATTAAAACCAAATATGAAGCTCCTTTGATTTTAGTCAATAATGCTGGAATCACTAAAGATAATATTTTATTGCGCATGAAAGATGAAGAGTGGCTAGATGTTATGGATACAAACCTAAATGCTATTTATCGCCTCTCTAAAGCCTGTCTTAGAGGTATGACTAAGGCTCGTTGGGGTAGAATCATTACAATTGGTTCTGTTGTTGGCTCAACTGGCAATCCAGGACAGACTAACTATTCGGCTACAAAAGCAGGAATACTCGGGTTTACTAAATCATTAGCCAGAGAGTTAGGTCCAAGAAATATTACTGTTAATTGTGTATCTCCGGGTTTTATAGATACAGATATGACTAAAAATCTGCCAGACGCAAGTCGCGATGCACTTTTAACTGCAGTTCCATTAGGTAGATTTGGAAACCCTGATGAGGTAGCAGAGGTTGTAAGTTTCCTCGCTGGAGACACAGGGGCATACATTACTGGCGAAAATATACACGTTAATGGTGGTATGTATATGCCATAAACATATGTTATATAACATAAAATAATGTATTTTAATGAAATGCTTACAAGGCGTGTTATTTCTATGTAAAATGCAACTTTATAATGAAATATTTAGGTTACTTTATTTGCACCCAATAACGGGTAAATTTTTTTTGGAACTTTTGCAATTAAAAGTATCTAACTTAGATTGGAATACAAAGTTAGTTACTTCAAGTCATAGGAGATTACACATATCATGAGTAGCATCGAAGAACGCGTAGCAAAAATGGTTGCAGAGCAACTAGGTGTCAAAGAAGCAGATGTCAAATCATCATCCTCTTTTGTTGAGGATCTTGGAGCTGACTCTTTAGATACTGTTGAGCTGATAATGGCTTTAGAGGAAGAGTTTGACACAGAGATACCTGATGAGGATGCTGAAAAGATAGCGACTGTTCAAAACGCTATTGATTATATTAATTCTAATCTTACATAGTCTAGGAACGTTTAAGAAAAAACCGCTTTCGATAGCGGTTTTTTTATGCCTGCAATTTTTTTTTATTTTTGTTTTAATTAGACATGAAAAATGATTATAACTCCCTATGTACAATAAATGGTGAAATGGAAACCAAAGTTTCGATAATGGATCGAGGTCTTGCTTATGGTCATGGATTATTCGAAACAATAAGAGTTTCAGGTGATTTTCCCTCCCTGCTCGATCTACATATAGATCGACTAATGAGTGGCGCTAAAATTTTAGGTATATCTGTCGATAAAACTTCTATAGAAAAATACTTTTATGATCTCCGTAAGTTATGCCCACTTGAGGGAATTATAAAAATAATTATTACAGCTGGTAGCAGCCAAAGAGGTTATGCATATTCTAAACCAGTTGACACTTGTTACATAATGCAATGGTTTCCTGTTACACCTATCCCTTTATCTAATAGAAGGGAAGGAGTTACCTTAAAGAAGTGCAAGTATCGGTTGCCCCATACACTTATATTGGGTGGTTTAAAGCATTTGAATCGGCTTGATCAAATAATTGCAAGAGCAGAGTGGTCTGAAGGCTTTTATGACGGGTTAATGTTAGATCAAGATGATAATATAATTGAGTGTACGAGTAATAATATTTTTATTTTTAAAGATGGAATCTGGGTAACTCCAAAAACCGATAAATGTGGGGTTTCAGGGGTTATGCGACAATATTTGGTGAATATACTGCTGCCATCTGCTGGTTTTAAGATCAAAGAGGTTAACTTGAGTATCGATACCTTTTTATTAGCAGATGAGGTTTTTGTTTGTAACTCTATTAATGGGATTATTCCTGTGGTCTCCGTCGAAAATCTATGTACATTCTTATTAGGAAAAGAGACAAAAAAAATAAATATAAAATTATGTGAAAATTTTTCATGTTATCGATAAGAACTAAAGATCATTGTTGCTACATTACTTTTTTTAGTAAGGCTCGTATTTATGAATAAACAATTAGGCATGCTCGTAACTGTTGAAGGAGGGGAAGGGGTTGGCAAAACCACTAATATGCTATTTATAGAAAATTGGTTAAAGAAAAAAAATATTGAATACACCTCAACACGTGAACCTGGGGGAACCCCATTAGCTGAAAATATTCGTGAGCTTTTGTTGACTCCAAACGACGAACTCATAAGTGAAAATACAGAACTTCTTTTAATGTTTGCCGCTAGGGCACAACATTTATCTCGAGTTATATTACCAAGCTTAAATCAAGGTAAATGGGTTTTATGTGATCGATTCACAGATGCATCTTTTGCCTATCAGGGTGGTGGTCGAGGTGTACCCGATAAAAAAATTTCGCTTTTAGAAGATTTTGTTCAAGGTACCTTAAGGCCAGACTTGACATTACTCTTAGATATACCAGTTGAAGATGGTCTTAAAAGAGCCTTAAACAGAAGTAAACCAGATCGTTTTGAACAGGAAAAAATAGAATTTTTTGATAGAGTGAGAAAAAGCTATATCAATAGATCAAAAAAATTTCCAAAACAGTATAAAGTGATCGACGCCTCTAAAAATCTAGATCATGTTGAGTTAGAAATTGAAAAAGTTCTTGAGAATTTTTTGAAAAGGATACTATAAAGTATGCAGTCAAATCTTAAAAGTGAGCTAGATGTTCATTTTCCTTGGCAAAATATGCAGTGGGAGCGACTAATTTCCCAAATGGATTCTGAAAAACTGCCTCATGCTATTAATTTGATTGGTCCTAGCTGTATAGGTAAACAGAATTTTGCTCTATCTTTTGCTAACTTTATCTTATGTAGATCAGCATCAAAAAAAGTCCCTTGTGGCAAATGTAAGTCATGCTGTTTAAGCAGGTCTAGTAATCACCCAGATTTAATAACGATAAAGCCAGACTCTAAGGGGAAAAATATTAATGTTGGTAGTATCCGTGAGCTGGACACATTTTTTTCTCAAACATCGCAACAGGGTGGCTGGAAGGTCGTAGTAATCAGTTCAGCTGAGTCTATGAATGCAAGTGCTGCCAACGCTCTACTCAAGAGTCTCGAAGAGCCAAAAGAAAAAACCTTAATTATGTTAGTTTGTCATGATCCAAGCAGGTTACTGATCACTGTAAAAAGCCGTTGCCAGCAATTAATTTTTCCAATACCTGATAGGTCTAAAGTAAAATTTTGGTTGGAGAAAAAGCTTCCTGATGCACAGGATATCAATGAGCTAATAGAGCAGGCTAATGGACGTCCTATTTTAGCTATGAATTTAATAGATACAGACTTTATTCAGGCCCGAAGAGAATTTAATGATTTATTGGATAGCTTAGCCTTGAATGACGCTTCACCAGTTGATGCAGCTGAGCTGTATAAAAAGAATGATCCTGAGCTAATAATCGATTGGCTCTACTATAAGCTGGTTTCTGAAATAAAATCTAAAGAAAAAATTACCTCATTAGTATTATCTTTTCATTATATGGATAAACTTTTCCAGTCTAAAAGATTAATACAGAGCTCAGCTAACCCGAACCTTCAGCTAATTTGGGAAGAGCTCTTTATGAATTGGAAACACTTGTTCGCTTCTCGATAACTGCACTTTTCAGGCAATTAGCGATACCAGATGGCTTCAGGTTTAAAAATAAGGATTAATATTTTGCTAATAGACTCACATTGCCATCTTGATCATTTAGATTTAAGCGCTTATAACAATTCACTTGATCTTTTACTTAATTCTTCAAGAGAGGCAGGCGTAGAGCGCTTCTTGAGTGTTGGTATCGACATAGAGTCTTCAAAAAAAATTATTAAAATTACAGCTGATCATGCTGATGTAGATATATCAGTTGGTCTGCATCCTCTTCAAGACGATACCCCGATCGTTCCAAGTGTTGATGATTTAGTATCTCTTGCTAACGACTCTAGAGTTGTAGCTATAGGCGAAACCGGTTTAGATAATTATTATGGAAAGGAATCTAACGATTGGCAAAAAAATAGCTTTATCACTCATTTAAAAGCAGGTGACAGGCTAGGAAAACCAGTTATAGTTCATACAAGAGCAGCTCAAACTGAAACTATTGAAATATTGCGTAACTACGCTAATACACGATACGGCGGCGTTCTGCATTGCTTCACGGAAACACCTAAAATGGCTTTTGATGCAATCGATTTAAATTTTTATATATCATTTTCAGGAATTATTACTTTTAAAAATGCCAGCTCTTTGAGAGAGACCGTCAAAAAAATACCTTTAGACCGTATTTTAATAGAAACCGATTCACCTTGGTTGGCTCCAGTACCTTTCAGGGGGTCAAAAAATGAGCCAAAGTATGTTTTGGAGGTAGCAAAGGCTATAGCAAGAATTAAAGGAGTTACGTTACAAGAAGTTTGCGAAAAGACAGCGCATAACTATAGAGAGTTATTCCTTTAATTTTTATTTCTTTCGGCAACTTCCGGAGATTCAGCTAGCAATTTCAATTGAGTTATCGCTGCTATACTCTTATAAACCTCTTCTTTCAGTGTAAAATATTCTTTTCTATCATTACGATTCACATAAAATTTTCTATCAAATTTAATAAAAGTATAAGTCCATTCACCTATATCGTCGACAACGTATAATTTGAAATTTTCAGATATATTTTCTTGTGAATTTGGCTTAAATGATGTGATCTTATGGATTTTTAACTTAGTAAGTGCCAGCTCTAGATTAGAGACTTTACTTTGGTCTAGCCTGCCAAGTGTCCTCTTGCCCAATAGTATTGAGGGCCCAGACTGATCAAACTGCCATATGGCACCAATTCTTTTTAAGCTATAATTTCGACCTTTGATTTGACTGATATCGTTTGCGGAAATTAGAGATTTGTCAAACCAGTCCTCTATATTAGCACTTATATCGAGTGTATCTAGCTTAGCGTTATATATATTGTCATCATTAATAGCACGTACATTTGACTGCCTTAGACCTATAGAGGTACCAAATAAAAGTTTACCTAAAGACTGATTTTTAGAAAATAATTCTACACGTCTAATAAATTTATTCTCAGATACCTTAAATCTTTCATGACTTGATGGGAGTCTAGCTATAGGCCAACCAGTTTTGAGTGTCATCAAGTTGTATAAAAATTTATTTATATCGACATCACTCACAGGTAGCTCCTGGTTTGATAGTAGCCATGAATCATCAGATTTGAGTATAGTTATCCCTCCAACTGTATCTTCGATGGTGAATTTATCCACATTAGCCCAATCAATGTTTAATAATTGGATAGGCTTATTCTCCAAAGATGAAATATAATTCACCCAAAATAAACTACCCGATACAATTATTTGTATAAACAATAAACCTATTAGCCAGAACTTCAGCTGTCTCATTTTCCTTTCCTTTATTGAGTTAGTTCCGATATATATAGCTTCTTCCTGATTTTTTCACGGTAACCTCTTATTAGCGCTATCAATACTAGTGCAAGTATAATAAGTCCATAGTTTAGATATTCCCAAAATAATTGCGTATCATGATCTATGGATGGCAATGTTCTGTTGAATTTTCCTCTAGACCTAATACTGAGGAGACCCCCGTCCTCAAGAGCCCAGTCAATAGTATTGGCTATAAGATCCATACTGCCTCTATATTCACTTCCAATTGCAGAATTGGCGATCGTGAGAGTTTGATCACGTAAGAAATCATTAGAACTAAAGAGTATGATTTGTGATGTATTCGGTGATATTTCTAGCACATCACGAGAAATATTTACGCTTTTTTCATCGTTCTCCTCAAGGATAATAGGTGACTGTTTTCCGGCAAAAAAAGAAGTAAATTTTCCTTTGGTAGCCACACCAAGCAGATGAGAGGAAAAATCTCCTGTTATTGCAAAAGGAGCAATACCATCATTATCAATTGTAGGCATGATTTCAGTATCCTCGGAAAGCCATGATTTATCTGAGCTTTTCATCAGCTCGACGACCTCACGAGAACTATTAATCGTTTCATCTACAAGGATAGGCGAGCTCCACGCCATAGTAACTTGCTCTAAATTTGCGGTGATCGGGTTATCTTGATTAAAGCCATTATTCCGAATATCTGCAAAATATGGGTACTCAATCATCCTAACTTCTTGAACCTGATTACCCCCAACCTTTCTCATTATTGGCAAAGGAAATGCTTTATTCTGCAAATCTAATACAAGCTTCTCTTCCATTGTTATGCCATGATGCTTAAGCCAATCTTTGAATTCACCTTCTAGTTTAGCTAGCCCTAAACCTTGACCTAGGGTCATTGTATATGGAGAAGACATGGCTATCACAGAGCCACCTTTCATTAAAAACTGATCGATTGCAAAAATTTCTTTTGGTCCCATCCCATTTGGAGCCGTAATTAAAAGTGTATCTATTTCACCTGAAACAGATCCATCTGTTATATCTTCATTTCTAATATTTAAATCTGTTCCCAAAAAACTTGCAAGTTGGGTGAATTGTGGGACAGTTAAACCAATTTGGGCTAACTTTGGATCATCTTTAGGTCCAATTATTCCAACAGTTTTTATAAAACCTTTACCAAACCGTTTTATTGCAGCTCTGAAATTTCTTTCTAGACTTAACTTTGTTTTATCTTCTAGTGGGACCTGTATTGCCATGTCACCTTTTTCAAGTATGAGATGAAAGTAATAGAAGTCACCGGCGTAGCCCTTATTGAGGGAAAGAGGCTGAAGACCATAAAGTTTCGATAAGTTTTTTGCGCCCGCACTATTATCTTCGTATGGATCAATAATATTAAGGTTAAACATACCCTTAGACTCAGCAGTTAACTCATTTGATATTTCTATAATACTATCCCTATGCGCAACAAGGTCGTCAGGTAAGAGTGAGTTATCTGAGATATATGCATTTAAAGTCAATTTTCCTTCTATAGAATCAAATATATTTCCACCACTTCGGTAGCTATTAAGTACTTTTTTTATACTTTTAGTTAAATCATATTCTGGATTGCGAAGTACTATTTCAAAATCCTTATCACCCTGAGCTCTTGTTTCAATTAAATCTTGAAAGTTTAGAACTTCGAATTCTTCCCCATAACCAATAAGAATATGAAAGTATGAATTGACAATAGCTGATTGGTATCTATCTGCTACCTGAAGAGGTATTGGCCTGACACCATATTTTTGATTTGCTTCTTCCTCTATTTGAAGATCAGTTATGGGATCAATAAATTCTATACGAATTTTTCCGTTACTTGCCACTTCGTACTCGTGGATAAGATCTTTTATTTGAGGTACGAGGGGAGAGAGCATAGGGTGAGTTTTCCCACTAAAATAGCCACGTATGAGTAACGGCTCTTCAAGCTGATCTAAATATTTAAGTGTCGGAGTAGAGATAGAGTATTGTTTTCCTTCAGTTGTATCGATCCGCATAGAGGTTATCTGGTTAAGCCAGAAGTTAGCTCCAATAATATTTACAAGGGCTAGAATAATTATATTCCGCCATACTTTATGATGTTGAGTCATAATATTATTTGCCCAACGTTCTTTTTCTAAAGTAAATATATTAAGGGATAAAAAAATAAAAATTATACTCAAATAATAATATAAATCTCTAATGTCTATAACGCCTCGAGTAATGGAATCGAAACGAGATCCTGTCCCAAGCAACCTAAACCACTCTCCAGTTTGATTGCCAAAAAAATCAGTAATTGTTGCTGTTCCAATTAAATAAAATAATCCAGATAGAATTACAGCACATATAAGACTTACTATTTGATTGTCGCTTTTTGCTGAGACAAACAAACCTATTGATAAATAGGCTGCGCCTAGGAAAAAAGCAGCCAAGTAACCGGCACCTATTGGCCCCCAGTCTAGTTGACCCAGTTGGGCTATTGTAATTGGTAGAGGAAGTGTAATAACAAGTGCAATCGCCAGTAATGTAAGGCAACCAACAAACTTACCAGCAACAAAATACCAGAGTGGTAGTGGTTGGGTTAATATGTGCTCGAGAGTTCCTGTTCTTCTCTCTTCGCTCCAAAGCCTCATCGTCAATGTGCTTGTGAGGAATAAAAGTAATATTGGCATCCATTCAAATAGCGGTCGAATATCAGCTATATTCCTAGAAAAAAAAGATTCACCCCAAAAAAATATAAACAGAGAAGTGGAACCAAACACTGCTAGGAATAAATATGCGGTAGGTGAGGCAAAAAATAATGTTATTTCTTTTGATGCAATACGCCAAATTAAGCGCCCATTTTTAGACATATATTGCATTTTAAACCTCCATTTCATTTTTTTCTTTTAGTTTTCTTGCAGCCAGCAGATGGTGTGGAATTTCGCTAGCCTCTCTAAATAAAGTTTCTAGATCTATTACTTTTTTGTATATAGAATAAAGAGCGCCACCTGAAGAAATAATCAATCTAGATATTTCACCGATAGTCTCATCAACTTGGATATTATTTCCAAGCTCTAAATGGTAAGAAATATTATCTCCTTCGTCCGATATTTTTTTTATTAGTGATAAGCCGTTTAATTCCTTGAGCACTGAAGAAAGCGACTCCTCATTTAATGAAGTGGATAGACTCAAGATATTACTTTTCTTTAATTCGTCAAGTTCAGCATCAACAACTAGCTCGCCATCTCTGACTATTAGAGCTCTGCTACAAAGCGCATCGACCTCCTGCATGATATGAGTAGATAGAATTACTGTTGCATTTTTAGAAAGATCACGGATTAATTCTCTAACTAAGTTTGTTTGTTTTGGATCAAGTCCATTAGTAGGCTCATCCAAGATAAGTAATTTGGGTTTACCTAATATTGCTTGAGCAATACCAACTCTTTGTTTGTAGCCCCTTGATAGTGTTGATATTGGAGAGAGAATCTTTGATTCAATATCAGTGGCTCTAATAACCCTCTTTATTTCAGAAGCCACTTTATTAACTTCGATGCCTTTAATTTTACAAACATAATCTAGATAGTCTGCTACAAACATCTCAGGATAAATAGGCAAATTTTCAGATAGATAGCCTATATCTTTTTGTGCTTTTTTTGGATCATCCTTTATATCAACTCCATTGATTTCGATACTTCCATGATTTGATTCGATAAAGCCACTAAGCATTTTCATAATAGTAGTTTTACCTGCGCCATTGTGGCCAAGTAAACCTACTATTTCGCCCTTATTTATCTTAAAACTAACGTTGTTTACAGCCGAAATATTTCCATATAACCTAGTTAATTTCTCTACTGTTAGCATCAAGCTCTCCGTAATAAAGTTTTTTTATTCTTAAAATTTTATAAGCTTTTTTCGATCACAAAGATCTATTTGTTGTCCAAAAATCAACAAAAATAAAGAGAAGCATACTACACTAAAAACATAAATTTTATATATAATAGGTGTGAATAAAAATATACCTCCTTTTGCTATTATTTTGCAATAATATTGCCTAATATATCTGATATAAGTACAGTGAATTATTTTTCAAGGACACTAGTTTATGACACGCTATAACGCACCAATAGATGATATTAAATTTCTATTTGGTCACGTCCTAAATTTTCAAGAGATATCTAAATTATCTGGTTATGAAGATGCTTCCCCTGATATTGTCGAAGCCATTCTCGACCAGGCTGCTAAATTTTATGAGCAGGTATTGTCTCCAACTAACAAAATTGCTGATCATCAGGGTTCAAAGTTAGATGGCAATAAAGTTATAACAGCTCCAATATTAGATGATGTTTATAAACAGCTTATCGAAGGTGGTTGGCCAGGACTTGCATGTAGCAGGGTTTTTGGTGGACAAGGTATGCCTGCACTTTTAGCTGTAGCTACAGACGAAATGTCTCATTCTGCTAATATGGCATTCAGCTTATGCCCAATGCTCTCAAAAGGAGTTGTTACTGCTTTAACCCTATATGGAAGCGATAAGCAGAAAGAAATTTATTTAAGTAAATTAATTTCAGGTACATGGTCAGGAACGATGAACTTGACTGAATCTCAGGCAGGATCTGATCTCTCTGTTGTTAAAACTTTAGCTACTCCAGTAGATGATCATTATCTTCTGAGTGGCCAAAAAATTTATATTACTTGGGGTGAGCACGAACTTACAGAAAATATTATACATCTTGTTTTAGCAAGAATTCCTAATGCTCCAGAAGGCGTAAAAGGTATTTCTTTATTTATTGTACCTAAATTTTTAATAGATCAAGATGGAAATATTTTGAAAAAAAATGATGTATCTTGTATTGGCATAGAGAGTAAATTAGGTATACATGCAAGCCCAACATGTACAATGTCTTTCGGAGAAAATGATGGGGCGATCGGATATCTTGTTGGACCTAAAAATCAGGGGCTCGCTTGTATGTTTGCAATGATGAATGAAGCTAGATTGGCTGTGGGCCTTCAAGGAGTTGCAGTAAGCGAAAGGGCTTATCAGCAGGCTGTTGCATTCTCAAAAGATAGAATACAAGGAAATGTGCCAGATAATAAAAATGCTCCCATAATCGAACATCCCGACGTACGTCGAATGCTTATGACTATGAGAGGATTAATAGAAGGCGGACGCGCTTTAACTTACTCTGCATATATGCATACAGATTATAAAGAGAAATTAGATGAAGGTGAAAAAATATCTTATCATCAAAGACGTATTGATTTACTTACACCCATTGTAAAGGGATGGTGTACGGAAAATAGCATTGAAGTTACATCTTTAGGAGTTCAAATCCATGGAGGTATGGGATTCATTGAAGAAACGGGTGCAGCCCAACACCTAAGAGACGCGAGAATACTACCAATTTATGAAGGAACTAGTGGTATACAGGCACTTGATTTAGTTGGTAGAAAGTTGATGAAGGACGATGGTAGGTCAATCACAGAGTTACTTGCTGAGCTTAACGGAGTAGTTAAGGAGGCAAAAGAATATAATTTCGAAGATATGGCAATAAATATTGAAATAGCATTAAACGCTTGTAAAGAAGCAACAGCTTTGTTGCTAAGTGCGGAAAAAAAGGATTGGTTTACGCTACCTGCAGCTTCTTTTAATATGATGATGCTATTGGGTGGAACAGTCGCAGGTGTGATGCTTGCCAAAAGCGCTGTAGCAGCTGGTGCGATAATAAAGCAGAATCCTGATGCAAGTGTATTTTATAAAAATAAAGTTTCAACTGCCATATTCTTTGCAGAGCACATCTTACCGAGAAATATTGGCTATCTTAGCGCTATAAAATATGGCTCAAAAAGTATAATGGGCATCAATGCTAAAGATTTTTAAATAGATACTATTTATCGGCATCCTAAAACAAATATTATGAGCAGCATTAGCTGAATATATAGATGAGTAAAAGCACTCAAAAAACATTATATGACAAATTGTGGGAAGGTCATTTGGTAAAACAAAGAGCTGATGGCTCTTCTTTAATCTACATTGATAGGCATATTTTACACGAAGTTACTTCACCCCAAGCCTTCGAGGGCCTCAGGGTAGCAAATAGAAAGCCATGGCGCTTAGATATGAACATTGCTACTCCAGATCATAATATATCTACAGATACAAAAGAGAGAGAGGCTGGTGTTGATGCTATTCCAGACGAAGTGTCTCGTATTCAGGTAAAAACCCTCGACTATAACTGTGATTATTTTGGTATACGTGAGTTTCGTATGAATGAAATGGGGCAAGGTATAGTGCACGTGATGGGTCCAGAGCTAGGTGCTTCTTTACCTGGAATGACTGTAGTTTGCGGAGACTCGCACACAGCAACACACGGCGCATTTGGTTGTTTAGCACATGGAATAGGAACATCAGAAGTTGAGCATGTTCTCGCAACTCAGTGCTTAGTAACAAAAAAAATGAAGAATATGCGCGTAACAGTCACTGGAAAATTAGGTTTGGGGGTTACTCCAAAAGATGTTGTTTTGGCTATTATTGGAAAAATTGGCACAGCAGGTGGCACTGGCTATGCTATAGAGTTTGCTGGCCAGGTGTTTTTAGATATGTCGATTGAAGGTCGAATGACGGTTTGCAACATGGCGATAGAAGCAGGTGCAAGAATTGGTATGGTGGCTGTAGATACAAAAACTATAGATTATTTTAAAGGTAGAAAGTTCTCACCAACCGGTGATACTTGGAATACTGCATCCAATTATTGGAGTACATTGAAAAGTGATAAAAACGCATTTTTTGATTCAGAGGTTAAGCTTTCTGGTCAAGATATTTTGCCTCAAGTTACTTGGGGCACATCACCAGAAATGGTGCTTCCTGTAAATGGCATTATACCCACCCCAGAAGACGAATCTGACCCACAAAAAAGACAAGCAATAAGACAAGCTCTCAGTTATATGGGCCTAAAGGGGGGTATGCCTGTAACAGATATACCAGTCGATTTCGTTTTTATTGGTTCTTGTACAAATTCTCGTATTGAGGATATGCGAGCTGCGGCTTCAATTGCAAAAGGCAATAAAGTTGCAGATACAGTGAAACAGGTGCTAGTCGTTCCTGGCTCTCAGATGGTAAAAGCACAAGCTGAGGCAGAGGGTTTGGATAAAATTTTTAAAGATGCCGGTATGGATTGGCGTGAACCCGGCTGTTCAATGTGTTTAGCGATGAACGCGGATAAACTCGGTTCAGGTCAACATTGTGCTTCTACATCAAATCGCAACTTTGAAGGGCGACAAGGTATAGGGGGACGTACTCATTTGCTAAGTCCATCTATGGCTGCTGCTGCAGCTATTGCAGGCCATATAACTGATGTTCGTGTATATGGAGTCCAATCATAATGAAATCATTCGTTAATCATACGGGGTTAGTTGTAGGTATTAATAGACCAAATATAGATACGGATATGATTATTCCTAAACAATTTTTAAAATCTATAAAGCGAACTGGTTTTGGAGTAAATCTTTTCGATGAATTAAGATATCAGGATGAAGGTAAGCCTGGAGAATCTTGCGATAATCGTCCTCTTGTCCCCGATTTTCCATTAAATCAACCTCGTTATAATGGAGCTTCGATACTCATAGCACAAGAAAACTTTGGTTGTGGCTCTAGTCGCGAACATGCTCCTTGGGCATTAGATGATTTTGGCTTTAGGGCAATACTAGCACCAAGTTTTGCTGATATATTTTTTACAAATTGCCTTAAAAATGGTATATTACCTATTGTTTTTAATAAAAAAACTATTGACAATTTTTTTTCTGAAGTCCACAACAAAAAAGGCTACAAGCTTACAATAGATCTTAATAGTCAGCATGTTTTAACGCCATCAAATGAAGTCTTTAAATTTTCGATTGATGAGTTCAGTAAGCGTTGCCTCCTAGACGGGCTTGATGAAATCGATTTGACGTTAAAAGAGGTCGATATAATAAAGGCTTATGAAGCTAGACATATAAAAAGAGTACCATGGGTTTTTGGGGCTATAAAATAAACCTCGTTTTTTTTTACACAAATTTTACTAGAAGGATCTTTTATGGATGCCAAAAAAATTCTTATTCTTAAAGGAGACTGCATAGGCCCTGAAATTGTGAATGAGGCAGTTAAAGTACTCCATAAGGTGGCAGAAGTATATTCATTGAATATTGATTTAACTGAGGCTCTAATAGGTGGCTCTGCCTATGATTTAACTGGTGATCCGTGTCCTGAAATTACCATTAAAAAAGCTAATGAATGTGATGCAATCCTTATGGGTTCGGTGGGCGGTCCAAAGTGGGACAGACTCGAAAGAGCTTCACGACCCGAAACAGGGCTACTGAAGCTACGATCATCTCTTGAATTTTTTGGAAACTTAAGACCCGCAATATTATATCCTCAACTTGTAGATGCCTCTTCGTTGAAACCTGAAGTAGTTTCTGGTCTTAACCTCTTGATTGTTAGAGAGCTGACAGGGGGGATATATTTTGGAGAACCACGTGGTATAAGAACACTAGCAAATGGAGAAAGAGAAGGATTCAATACATACAAGTATTCTGAATCAGAAATTTATCGTATTGGTAGGCTTGCTTTTGACGCAGCTATGTTAAGAAGTAAAAGAGTTTGTTCAGTTGATAAGGCAAATGTATTGGAAGCCACTATACTATGGCGTGAAATTATGGACGATATCAGTACTGATTATCCTGAAGTAGATCTTTCACACATGTATGTTGATAACGCAGCGATGCAACTTGTTAAGGAGCCAAAACAGTTCGATGTAATAGTTACCGGAAATATGTTTGGTGATATTCTTTCTGATGCCGCTGCAATGCTAACTGGCTCTATAGGTATGTTGCCTTCTGCGGCATTAGATAAAGATTCAAAAGGCTTGTATGAACCCTGTCATGGTTCTGCGCCTGATATTGCAGGCCTTGGTATTGCCAACCCTTTAGCAACTATATTGTCTGTTTCAATGATGTTGCGCTATTCTTTATCTGAACCAAAAGCGGCCAACTCTATTGAAAGAGCTGTTAATGATGTTTTGAATTCAGGTCTCCGTACACCAGATATTGGCATTAAAGATGAAAAATTAACTACTACCTCAGAGATGGGCAATGCAGTTGTTGCAGCAATTAAAAAAGATTAATGTGATTAACATATTCATATTTAAATATAAAAACCCTAATGGTTAAATCAAGATGAAAAAAGTAGGATTTGTTGGTTGGCGAGGAATGGTTGGCTCTGTGCTACTAGATCGAATGAGAGAAGAGGGCGACTTCTCTAAAATTGATCATCACTTTTTTACTACTTCCCAAATTGGACATTCTGGGCCAGCAATAAATGGGCAAACCGCGCTTCTTTTCGATGCAAATGATATCAAGTTATTATCGAAACTCGATATTATTATTACCTGTCAGGGCGCAGAGTACACAGAAGTTGTACATTCTTCTTTGCGCAAATCAGGCTGGACTGGCTATTGGATAGATGCAGCATCGACATTAAGAATGAGTAAAAATTCATTAATTTGCCTAGATCCTGTAAATTTAAATTCTCTGAAAAAAGCCGTTGCTGATGGCACCAAAGATTTTATAGGCGGAAACTGCACAGTCAGCTTGATGTTAATGTCTCTTAGCGGCCTTTTTGCTAAAGGATTAGTGGAGTGGGTCTCATCAATGACCTACCAGGCTGCATCTGGTGCGGGTGCAAAAAATATGCGTGAATTATTATGTCAGATGGGTGAAATGTATAAAACCGTAGAAGGCGATATAAAAAATCAAACAACTGAAATTTTAGAGATAGATAGAAAAATCTCTAAGTCTATGTTGAGCTCAAAATTTCCTATAGATAATTTTGGGGCCCCATTAGCTGGTAGTCTTTTACCTTGGATTGATACACAGCTAGATAATGGGCAAAGTAGGGAAGAATGGAAGGGCCAAGCGGAAACTAATAAGATTTTATGCAATACATCGGCGAATTTGGTGCCAATTGACGGTATATGCGTTAGAGTCGGTGCTATGAGGAGTCATAGCCAAGCTTTTACTATAAAGCTTAGTAAGGACGTATCCATTGATGAAATTGAAGGTATCCTCAAAGATGCTAATAAATGGGTATCAGTTATTCCAAATGATAAGATCTCAACATTAACTAATCTCACACCTGCAAGAGTGAGTGGCTCTCTCTCTATTCCGATAGGTAGACTTAGGAAAATGAATATTGGTAATAATTATCTGTCGGCTTTCACCGTTGGTGACCAACTTTTATGGGGTGCAGCAGAGCCTTTAAGAAGAATGCTTATGTTGCTCCTATAGTTACAATAGATAAATCTATAAGTAAATATCACAAAGGATAAAAGTAAATTAATAAAATCTGGAAGTATAAAAAAAACTGTCTTGTCCCTGGCGGCAATGAACTTCCTAATGGCCTAACTAGAATAGCAGCAGCCGTCGAATATGATGGGTCAAAATATTGTGGCTGGCAGAAACAAATACATAGCCCAAGTATACAGGCTGAGGTTGAATTGGCACTTTCAAGTGTTGCAAACGAGCAAATTGACACAATCTGTGCTGGTCGAACAGATACAGGGGTGCATGGCCTTAATCAAATCATACATTTTGATACGATGTCAGAAAGATCACCAAGACAGTGGTTGCTAGGAACAAATGCTAACCTTCCAAAAAATATAAGAATTCATTGGATTGACAAACAAAAACCAGAATTTCATGCCCGCTTTAGTGCGTGTTCAAGAACATATCGTTACTGTATTTCTAATCAATTCCATCAGTCCGCTCTTCAACATAATCTCTTAACTTGGGAAAAAGATAATTTAGATGAAAGACTAATGAATATTGCTTCTAAATGTTTGCTCGGTGAGCATGATTTTACCTCATTTAGGGCTGCAGGCTGTCAGTCCTTATCTCCAAACAGAAATGTGCATTCTGTTAAGGTTTGGAGAGATGAAAATCTGATTATTTGTGAGATTACTGCAAATTCTTTTCTTCATCATATGGTAAGAAACATAGTAGGTAGCTTGATAACTATTGGAAAAGGAGAGAACCCACCAGAGTGGATCAGTAGCTTAATATCTGAGAGGGATAGGACTATTGCCGCAGCTACAGCACCGAGTAATGGTTTATATCTTTGTGGAGTGAGCTACCCTAAAGAATTTAACATGCCAAAATTCAAATTTGAACCCAAATTTTTATAATAATATAATGTTGAAATTTTAATATCCTTTTTGGGTATTACACCAAAAACATAGGTTTCATAGTACCTTTTTGATATAATCCTTAGATAAATTTTTTATTAAAAGTCGGTCCCTGTTGTGAAAAGAACGAGAGTAAAAGTCTGTGGTATCACTAGTATAGAAGATGCTAATTTTGCTGCTGATATTGGAGTTGATGCAATAGGATTAGTTTTTTATTCAAAAAGTCCAAGATATGTTGATCCTCTTACCGCATCAAAAATTGCAGTTGCAGTAGGACCTTTCGTATCGGTAGTTGCTTTATTTGTGAACGAATCTGCCGATCAGGTTAAAAGAATAATTAATTTAGTTCACCCAGATGTCATACAGTTTCATGGTGATGAAGATGAAGCATATTGTAATCAGTTCTCCAGACCATATATAAAAGCTTTACGTATGCACGATAATATAGATATAAATAAGTCAGTATCAAGCTACCCTTCAGCACTAGGGTTCTTGTTTGATTCATGGTCGAAAGATAAGTATGGAGGTACTGGAGATATATTTGATTGGGGTAGACTTATAAAGCTGAAAGGTCAGCAAATAATTCTTGCTGGGGGCTTAAATCCGGATAATATCAAAGATGCAATTTCAACTATAAAACCATATGCTTTAGATGTAAGCGGTGGAGTCGAGATTTCACCTGGAGTAAAATCAAATGAATTGATGCAGCTATTTGTTGATAGATGCTCTATGGACTAGGCTGTTAATTCTTTATTTAATATTTTGGAGATGTGTGTGGAAAATTTTTCAGATGATAGTGCAGCTATAAATTTTGACCAAATGCCAGATGAAAACGGACATTTTGGTCCTTATGGTGGTAGATTTGTATCTGAAACGCTGGTCTATGCCCTCGATCAATTGACTTCTTTATATGAAAGACTAAAAGATGATCCTGAATTTCAAGCTCAAATTGATTACGACTTAGCACATTACGTTGGAAGGCCATCTCCTCTTTATTTTGCAGAACGATGGACTAAAAATGTAGGCGGCGCCAAAATTTATTTAAAGAGGGAAGATTTAAATCATACTGGCGCACATAAAATTAATAGCGCTATCGGCCAAGCCTTGTTAGCAAAGTATACTGGAAAAAAACGAATAATTGCTGAAACAGGAGCTGGTCAACATGGTGTAGCGACAGCGACAGTTGCGGCCAGATTAGGATTAGAATGCCATATTTTTATGGGCGAAGAGGATATTCGTCGTCAATCTTTAAATGTTTATCGAATGAAATTGCTTGGAGCTACAGTCGTTCCTGTCACATCTGGATCAAGGACACTCAAGGATGCGTTAAATGAGGCGCTTAGAGATTGGGTAAGTAATGTAGATGATACTTTTTACATAATTGGAACATGTTGTGGACCACATCCATACCCAGAGATAGTTCGTAACTTCCAATCAATAATGGGTCGTGAGGCTCGTGAACAGTCCTTAGCTCAAACAGGAAATTTACCAGATGCACTTGTTGCATGTGTGGGTGGCGGATCAAACGCTATAGGTTTATTCCACCCATTTCTAAAGGATCAGTCTGTAGAAATGTATGGAGTCGAAGCAGGTGGTTTTGGGGTGTCTACAGGCAAACATGCAGCTCCACTGAATGACGGAATTCCAGGAGTGCTTCACGGTAACCGCACTTACCTCATGGAAGACGAAAATGGTCAAATTATTGAAACTCATTCCATATCTGCAGGATTAGATTACCCAGGGGTTGGCCCAGAGCATTCGTGGTTGAAGGATCTTGGTCGCGTTAAGTACGTAACTGTTGACGATGATGAAGCTATGTCTGCTTTTTATACACTCACTCAAACCGAGGGTATTATACCTGCATTAGAAACAAGTCATGCAATCGCATACGCAGAAAAACTTGCTGCATCTATGAGGCCAGACCAAATGATTATAATCAATCTCTCTGGTCGAGGTGATAAAGATATTCTGACTGTGGCAGAAATTGATGGGATTTCTTTATAGAGTTGCCTCATAAAATCTTGCAACCGACAAAAAATATTAATTAAAAAGGAAATATTTTTCTTGAATAGAATTAACAAATGTTTCGAGCAGCTTGATAAAGAAGATAAAAAAGCCCTTATTTCCTACATAGTGCTTGGCGATCCCATGAAGCATATAACTCTTCCACTTATGCATGCGTTAGTAAAAAGTGGAAGTAATTTAATAGAGTTAGGTATCCCTTTTTCTGATCCAACTGCTGAGGGACCAGTAATACAGAGAGCCCATGAAAGAGCATTAGAAAATGGAAGCAACCTTGGGGAGGCGTTGCTTTTAGTTAAAAAATTCAGAGAATCTGATAGTATTACACCAATTATATTGATGGGGTACACAAATCCTATCGAGAGAATGGGTTACGATAAATTTATTGAACGCGCCATATCAGCAGGTATTGATGGGGTCCTTACTGTAGATCTGCCACCTGAAGAGGCTGTTGCTTTTAACGGTAGCCTAAAAGACTCTAATATAGAAAATATATTTCTTTTGGCACCTACAAGCAGTCAGGTAAGGCAAGAAAAAGTTACGAAAATGGCCGGTGGTTTTGTTTACTATGTTTCACTAAATGGTGTTACTGGTGCTGGAAATTTAGAGATTGATTCCGTACAAAAGCATGTTAGTAATATCCAATCATTAACAAAGTTACCTGTGTGCGTTGGTTTTGGAATAAAAGATGGGAATACAGCAAGAGCTGTTGCTGATATATCAGATGGTGTTGTGGTTGGTAGCGCTATAGTTAATAAAATTGCTGAACTTGCTGAATCAAAAGAAACCGATCCCGCAGTATACGTTGACAAAGTTTCAACAATCATATGCGATATAAGAAGTGCCCTAGATAAATAATATTAATATATTTATGAAGCGAGAACTATTATGAGCTGGCTTGAAAAGATTCGACCTAAAGGCCCTGCTACTAAAGTAAAGGATCGTACCCAAAACGTCCCTGAGGGAATTTGGACAAAATGTCCGAAATGTAGCTCGCCTTTGTACCGTCCAGAGCTTGAAAAAAATTTACTTGTTTGTCCAAAATGCCAACACCATATAAGAATAAGCGCAAGACGTAGAATTGATATTTTTTTGGATGCAAACAATCGTCAAGAGTTAGCAACCGAAGTGAAGCCTGTTGATCGTCTCAAATTCAAAGATGTTAAGAAATACAAAGACAGGCTGACAGCCGCACAAAAGCTTACAGGAGAGGACGACGCTTTAATTGCATTTAAAGGTACTCTAAAAGATATTCCTGTAATTGTAGTAGCATTCGAGTTCACTTTCCATGGTGGATCAATGGGTTACGTTGTTGGAGAGCGCTTTACACGTGCTGCACATATGGCCCTTGAGCAAAAAATTCCCTTAATTTGTTTTTCCGCAACTGGCGGTGCGCGTATGCAAGAAGCTCTGATTTCATTAATGCAAATGGCGAAGACAAGCGCAGTCATAGAAAAGCTAAAAATCAATAGTGTTCCTTATATATCTGTAATGACAGACCCAGTATATGGCGGTGTATCAGCAAGCCTCGCTTTGCTTGGTGATATTAATATCGCAGAGCCCAATGCGAGAGCTGGGTTTGCTGGTCCAAATATCATAGAGCAAACTATCCGTCAGAAACTCCCAAAAGGTTTTCAGCGAGCAGAGTTCCTTCTTGAGCATGGTGCCATTGATATGATTGTAGCTAGAGGCAAGATGCGTGATACGCTTGCATCATTGGTTTCAAAGTTAACATATTCAGCAAAATATGACGCTAAAGATGCTACTAAAAACTCTTCCTGAGTGGCTTGATTATATAGAAAAATCCCATCCGGTTGAGATAGAGTTTGGATTGGATCGTATAAATAGAGTTGCAAGACTGCTAGGATTGCCAGTTAATACACAACTCATTGATAGCTCTTTTTACAAGCAAGATAGTGAGTGTAAGACTAATGAATTACTCATAGCAACCAAAGTGATTACTGTTGGCGGCACAAATGGCAAGGGGTCATGCGTTGCTATTCTTGATAGCATTCTCAGACAGGCAGGATATAAGGTAGGTTGCTACACCTCACCTCATCTTATTAAGTTCAATGAGAGAATAACTATAAATGGTTTAAATTCATCAGATATAGATATTTGTTTAGCTTTTGAAAAAATTAACCAAGCTAGAAAATCCATAAGCTTAAGCTATTTTGAGTTTTCAACTTTAGCGGCTCTGCTAATAATGTCAAAATCTAATCTAGATATCGCGATCCTTGAGGTCGGCCTAGGAGGTAGATTAGATGCTGTTAATATTATTGATCCTCAATTATCGATCATTACTGGTATAGCACTTGATCATCAACAATGGCTAGGCAGTGATCTCGATTCAATAGCTGCAGAAAAAGCTGCTATTGGAAGAGCTGGGATCACAATGCTATATGGTGATAAAAAACCAGTCTATGGTTTAGTCCAAGCAGCTAAAAATCTGAATGTAAAATTATTGCTTAATGGTAAAGATTTTTGCTTTGAGGATTTTGATATACCAAATTTTACGTCTCTTCCTCATCCTAGTATCACATGCGCAGTCAAAGCTTCAAAAATCATAAATCCCGATATCAGTAAAGAAGTTCTTAATAAGGGGTTAAATAATACTAAAATTAATGGGCGCTTTCATAAAATCAAATTCAAAGGCATAAATATTATTCTTGATGTAGCACATAACCCACAAGCTAGCTCAATGTTAGCGGAACGCTTACTAGATTTAAAACTAAAAAATAAGGTTATAGCAATAACAGGAATGATGTCAGATAAGGATATAATTGGTATCCTGAGACCCTTGGTTAGAATTTCACATAGCTGGCATTTTTGTAGCACACCAAATAACGAGAGAGCTTGTAGTGCAAAAAAAATAGCAGACATGTTTAAAGAGGCGTATGACACTGAATATTCAAAAAATAGCTATATTGATGATTTAGATACCAAAAACTTAAGCCCAGCGAGTAAAAGTTCCGATAAATATGAGCATTTTAAAGTAGAGGATGCACTGGAGTTAGCGCTGAAATTGAACAACAAAGAGGATACTATAGTGATTTTTGGTTCCTTCTTGATTGTTGGTGCTGCGCTTAATTGGTTAAATAAAATAAATTAGTTTTATGGGCTTCAACGGAGATATATTTATAATGCTTACTTTTTCAAAGTATAAATTAATGTATGCTTTTCCGCTATTAGCATTAAGTATTATTATTATATTTTTTGGTATTGAAATTCAGATGAAAAAGAAGATCACTGATGCTTCGATAATTCCTCAATCACCAAATATAAAATCACCTATTTTTAGCTCCGAAAGATCAAAAAAAACTAACGCGAACCAAGTTAAAGAAACATTCAGTCTGCAAAATGAGCTGATGGAGGAAGATAATCAAACTTCAAACATTTTACCATCATTGGACTTTGAGGGCATACCAGTTGCCTGGATCCTTAGAGTAAACGAGTTTAAGGATAAAAAAACTGCAACCGAGTTATCTAAAAAACTTATATCTAATGGATATAGAGCTTTCGTTAAAGAGTCAGCTAATGGTGGAGTTGTAGTAAGTCATGTTTATATCGGTCCAAAAATTTCCAAAAAAAAATTATTAAAGGAAAAAGAAAGCTTGTATAAAAAATATGGCCTAGATTCACAATTAATAAAATTTAAGCCCTGATCTTATGAGGTGCCTCTGTTACAATTTATTTAATTTAAACTGATTTTTTAATTACATCAATTCGGTATTTGGATTATGAATTCAATTGACTGGTCGATCATCACGCTTATTAGTATTTCTACGCTTATAAGTGCAATAAGAGGCGCGGCTAAAGAATCTCTTTCATTATTGATGTGGCTTTTATCAGCTTTGATTGCATCTATATTCCATGATCAGGTCGAAGTTCTACTCATAAATTTAATAGAAGATCAATCTCTCAGAGCACTTACAGCATGGGTATCAATTTTTTTGTTTTGCCTTTTTATAGGAACTATATTCAATTATTTTTTTGGCAAATTAGTAAAGGCTTCAGGTTTAACTGGCACAGATAGACTGTTAGGTATAATCTTTGGTATTGTGCGGGCTTTAATTATTACTATGGTTTTTTTAACTATAATTCCGAAAATATTTCCAGCTGCTCATACACAGTGGTGGATTGAATCAACCCTAATACCGTATTTTCAACCGTTTCAAGGATGGGCACAAGAGACAGGAGCGGCCACACTAATTTTTTTAAAAAACTTATTTTAAGTTAACTATATAAAAGTTGATAATAACTAAAAGGCAAATAAATAAATGTGTGGAATAGTAGGTATTTTTGGCAAAAAAGACGTCAAGTTAGATTTATATGACGCTTTAACAATGTTACAGCATAGAGGCCAAGATGCAGCAGGTATCATGACTTGTCACAATGGTCGCTTTAATCAAAGAAAGAGCATTGGCCTAGTTAAGGATGTTTTTAATACTCGCCATATGACTCAACTTAAAGGAAAGATGGGTATAGGTCACGTAAGATATCCTACAGCTGGAAGTTCAAGTCCTGCTCTCGCACAACCTTTTTATGTTAATTCGCCATATGGAATCTGTATGGCCCATAACGGTAATTTAACTAATACTGAAGAATTGATGACTTTACTGTTCAACTCTGATCTTCGACATATAAATACAGATTCAGACTCAGAAGCATTACTAAATGTTTTTGCACATGAATTACTCTCACAGGGAAAAATTCAACCTTCTCCAGATGATATTTTTGATTCAGTTAGTAAGGTCCACAAAAGATGTAAAGGAGCATACGCAGTGGTGGGCATGATAGCTAATTACGGCATGATAGCTTTTAGGGACCCTTATGGTATTAGGCCCCTAATATATGGGAAGCGTGAAACAGATAGTGGTACAGAGTATATGGTGGCTTCTGAGACAGTAGCAATGGATGTTTTAGGCTATGAGGTAGTTAGAGATTTGAAGCCTGGAGAGGCCCTATATATCGATCAAAAAGGTAAGCTTCATTTAAAGCAATGTATTAGCAATCCTAAGCTTCATCCTTGTATATTTGAGTACGTTTATTTCTCTAGACCCGATGCTGTGATTGATAGAGTCTCAGTGTATTCAGCTCGATTAAGGATGGGAAAAAAACTTGCAAAAAAAATTAAGAGCTTATCTATATGTAAAGATATTGACGTAATAATACCAATACCTGATACCAGCAGAGTATCTGCACAAGCAATCGCTGAAGAACTAGGTGTAAAGTTTCGTGAAGGTTTTATGAAAAATAGATATATCGGTCGCACCTTTATTATGCCTGGCCAGAGGGAAAGAAAAAAATCTGTACGTCAAAAATTAAATCCAGTTAAAGCTGAACTACAAGGAAAAAATGTTCTCTTAGTGGATGACTCTATTGTCAGAGGGACAACATCAAGAGAAATTATTGAGATGGCAAGAGATGCTGGAGCGAATAAAGTTTTTATAGCGTCATCAGCTCCGCCTGTAAGGTATCCAAATGTCTATGGAATTGATATGCCTTCTGCAGGCGAGCTTATCGCTCATGATAAAACAGAAACTGAAGTCGCAGATCTTATTGGTGCTGATTTTTTGATCTACCAAGATTTAAGTGAACTAGTTGACAGTGTGAAGGAAGGTAATCCAGATATCGAAAGGTTTGATTGCGCGGTGTTTGATGGCCATTATGTCACTGGTGATATTAGTGACAAGTATCTGAAGAAGCTAGACATTGATAGGAACGATTGTACAAAAACTTTATTGGCCAATGAAAGCATGGGTGTTAACCAATCTATAGGTTTACATAATTCAGACATAGATGCAGAGTAAAATTTTTATTAAAATGAAAATTATAAAAATTATTATCACTACAATAATTGAGTGAAAAAAAATGAACAAAGAAGATTTTAGCGACTCGTTTGTGGACCTTAAGTTCGACACTTTATCAGTTAGGGCTGGGCATAATAGAACACAGGAAGGAGAGCATTCAGAACCTTTATTTTTAACATCTAGTTTTGTTTTTGAGAATGCCGCTGAGGCTGCTTCAAAGTTTTCTGGTGAGCAGGATGGAAATGTTTATTCTAGATATACAAACCCAACGGTAAACATCCTTGAAAAAAGAATTGCTGCTCTCGAAGGAGCAGAGAGAGCTGTTGCTACCTCATCGGGTATGGCTGCTATATTAAGTACGTGTATGGCTCTTTTGAAATCAGGGGATCATATTATTTGCTCTCGAAGTGTATTTGGAGCAACAACTGTTCTGTTAGAAAAATATCTTTTGAAATTCAATATAGAAACGACCTTTGTGACATTGGATGATGAAAAGAGCTGGAAAGCTGCTATGAAGTCTACAACTAAACTCTTGTATTTAGAGACTCCATCAAACCCTTTGTGTGATATTGCAGATATTAAAGCTATATCAAAAATCGCTAAAGATAATAACGCATTGTTAGTTGTAGACAATTGTTTTTGTACACCCGCATTACAGCAGCCTTTAAAGCTTGGCGCAGACCTAATTATACATTCTGCGACTAAATATCTTGACGGGCAGGGTAGATGTCTCGGTGGCATTGTAGCTGGAAAAGAAACTGTGATAAGTGAAATTTTAGGCTTTGTACGAACAGCTGGGCCCACAATGAGCCCATTTAATGCATGGATTTTTTTAAAAGGCCTAGAAACTCTAAGGATTCGGATGCTAGCTCACTCCAGTAATGCTCTTGATTTAGCATTATGGTTGGAAAAACAACCCCAAGTTACTAAGGTTTTTTATACGGGGCTCGAAAGTCATCCAGGGCATACGCTAGCATCTAAACAACAATCAGCTTTTGGAGGTGTGTTATCTTTCACAGTTAAAGGTTCTAGAAAAGAAGCATGGAAGGTAATTGATGGGACAAAGCTCATTTCGTTAACTGCAAATTTAGGTGATACGAAAACAACAATAGTTCATCCAGCCACGACTACGCATGGTAGACTTACAGAAAAACAAAAAATCGAAGCAGGGATTACAGAAAATCTGATTCGTGTAGCAGTTGGATTGGAGGATGTAAGTGATATCAAGAATGATATTTCGAATGGTCTTGCGGTTCTTTAGAGTAATAGTAAGTTCATGCTACCTCGTCAGCATGTTTTTTGCTCCCTCAACAAATTCATCTTTCTTATAGTCATTTAAAATTAATGCCGGAGTATTTATCCCTTTAATAAAAGATGGACGTTGACCTAAATTATTTAACCAAGATGATAGGTTAGGAAAAGCATCCAAATCTACGCCAGACCATTCATGTAGTTTTACCCATGGCCAGCAAGCAATATCTGCAATACTTAGCTCATTAGAAAGATAGATTTTACTATTTAAGTGGGTATCCATAACGCCAAATAATCTCTTAACTTCATTTTGATAGCGATCTATTGCAGGTTGATATTCTTCATGCCAATAACGATAAAAAACATTAGCTTGTCCCATCATTGGTCCTATTCCGCCCATCTGGAACATAAGCCATTGTATAACTATTGATCGGTCATATTCATTTTGAGGTAAAAGTTTGCCTGTTTTTTCAGCTAGATATATAAGGATAGCTCCAGACTCGAACACAACAAAATCATTATTATCATGATCAATAATTGTGGGTATTTTTCCATTAGGATTTAACTTTAGATAATCATTATTTTTTTGATCATTTGCACCGAGATTTAATTCGTTTATAGTATATTTTAGACCTAGTTCTTCTAGGGCTATACTGATTTTGTGACCGTTTGGAGTAGCTGAAGTGTATAGATCAATCATCTTTTAGACCAAATTTTTATATTAGAATTATAGTTGTTAACATAATACATTAAATTAATTCTGGCTTACGAGAAAATTTTAAGTCTCTTGGAGGGAAAGTTGATAGAAACTTCGTTTAAAAACCTAATTGTTGCCCAAAATAGGGCATTAGAAGGAAGAGAGCAAAAACAAGTAATAATAAATCAGCATTATGTCCATAAACGGTCGATAATGGGTCCTTTTGAGGATTGTCTCGAAGATATTTCTTTTGGTCTTGGTTGCTTTTGGGGTGCCGAAAAAAAATTCTGGAACCATAATGGCGTATATACCACTGCAGTCGGTTATTCAGGCGGTTATACACAAAATCCAAGTTATGAAGAGGTTTGCTCTGAATTAACTGGTCACACTGAGGTCGTCAGGATTATATACAATCCAAAAAAAATTCTATTAAAGGAAGTACTTTCAATATTTTGGGAGTCACATGATCCAACACAAGGTATGAAGCAGGGCAATGATTCAGGCACTCAATATCGTTCTGCGATTTACTGCAGTAATCAAAAACAATTAAATGATGCATTATCTTCAAGAAATCTTTATCAGAAGCTACTAAAAATACATGGATATGGGGAAATAACCACTGAGATTAGCTTAAATAAGGAATTTTTTTATGCTGAAGACTACCATCAGCAATACTTAGCTAAGAATCCAAACGGCTACTGTGGTTTAGGTGGCACAGGTATCAAATATTGTTCATAGCTTGCTCAATCAAATTTGATAAATAATTAAACTGAAAGCTAAGCATAAAACAAAATATATAGGTTTCAAAAGAATTACGTTATATGAATAATTACATATTAAGATTTTTAATTAGACTAAATGCAAATTAAATCAAGACTATTATTTTTATAAATTATTGATTTATAACATATAATTAATTGAAGTCTGTATTATTTAAAAAAAAATTGATAAAGGCATCATATATCTATAGATTTGTTAACAAAAGGTCATTAAAATCGAGTTTCGGTAATAGCTAAATATGAATTTCATGATTGATATTTCTTTATTGACATTTCGTTATTGAAATTAAAAAATATTGGCGACTAAGCACTCATTTTTTGAATGCTGAATATAAGTATTAAATATAATTTTTAAGGGGAACGAGAGAATGAACATTGTTAAATTACTTGGTGTATCTTTACTAGTATTAGGACTAGTCGCATGTGCCGAAAAGTCAGAAGAATCTGAAGCTCCTGCCTCAGAGGCTACTGAATCATCTACTGGAAATAGTAATATTGATAAATTCAATACAGAAAAATTTGGTAGTTCATCTGATCCATCTACTGCTCCAGCTCCAGCTTTTGCTATTTCAAAAAACTTGAATCCAGGCGAGTATGTAAATGAAAAAGGAGAGGTTGTTAAAAATAGAGATCTCGCTACTGCAAAAGAAAATCCAAAGTTACGTGCAATTCCTGAAGGTATAGAGGAAGGAAGCGTTGAACATACTATGTGGTTGCTTTCTCAAGAAGAATAGAAAACATCTTAGAAAAAAATTTGTTAAATCCTAACGCTCATAAACGTTAGGATTTTTTTTTGATAACACTTAGAACTTAATATACTCTAGTTTTTTTTAAACCCTTATTTTATCTTCGTAGATAATTTACAAAATAGAGTAGACAACTTGAAATACACTCAATTTTCAGCTCTTGCTTTAAATGGCAATCTAATTAAAAGCATCCAATCGCTAGGTTACACCAAGTTAACACCTATACAGGCAGAAACAATACCCGAAATCCTAAAAGGGTTCGATGTAATTGGACAAGGAGAAACTGGCTCTGGTAAAACAGCAGCTTTTTCTTTAGGCCTTTTAAATAAACTTGATACTACGAAATTTAAAATCCAAGCACTAGTTTTATGTCCAACAAGAGAGCTAGCAGACCAAGTTGCTGGCGAGATACGTAAGCTAGGGCGCATGATACACAATATCAAAGTTCTTACACTTTGTGGAGGCTCACCATTTGGCCCACAAAAAGGATCACTTTCTCATGGAGCACATATAGTAGTAGGAACACCTGGTCGAATTTTGGATCATCTGGATAAACACAATTTATCATTTGATAGTCTCGATACACTTGTTCTCGATGAGGCTGACCGCATGCTAGACATGGGTTTCCAAGCCTCTCTTGATGCTATCATCAAATACTTACCTGTAGACCGTCAAACCTTGCTTTTTAGCGCTACTTTTGGTGACAATGTTTCATCGATATCTGCTCAAATAATGAGAAAGCCAAAAATTATTAAAGTCGCTTCTGTTATTAAAGAAAAAGAAGTTAGCCAAAACTTCTATCTAGTTAAGGATGAAAAAAGTCGATTTGATGCTTTAAAATTAATACTCTTTAGTTGCTTACCAGAATCAACAATTGTTTTTTGTGAAACAAAAAAAGAGGTACAGGCTATAGCTGATAGTCTTATTAATTTAGGTCTTAGCGCCTCACCCTTACATGGTGATCTGGATCAAAAAGATAGAGATCAGACGTTAGTATGTTTTTCCAACAAAAGCTTATCGATCTTAGTGGCAACTGATGTAGCGGCAAGAGGTATTGATATCTCCTCATTATCCGCAGTCTTCAATTATAAGCTTGCAAGAGACGTTAATTCTCATATTCATCGTATAGGTAGAACTGGTCGTGCTGGTTCTAATGGAAATATCTATAATCTATACACAGAAAGAGATGGTCATAAAATTACTCTTCTTGAGAAATACTTCGACCAAATTATAATCCCAAAAGAATTGCCGCCGATAAGGGTTCTATTAGATGCACCATTCCAATCTCAGATGAAAACCATCCAAATTGATGGTGGAAAAAAACAAAAAATACGTGCCGGAGACATTGTTGGAGCCCTCACAAGCGATGGAACAATCAAAGCTACCAAAATTGGAGATATTAATATTAAGGATAACTGGTCATATGTCGCTATTGAATTTGATATTTACCGTATAGCACTAACAAAATTATCAACAGAAAAACTGAAAGGTAAAAATTTTCGCGTTAGATTGATTGGTGACAACAAGAAATAGTTTATCTTATGCCCATGATTGTATTTTGTCGTTCTTTTTCTTTTTTAGGATCAGCAAGCGGTATGGCTCCGAGAAGTTCTTTCGTATATTTTTCTTGTGCAGATGAGAAAATTTTACTGGTTTCACTAAGTTCTACTATTTTTCCATGCCGCATAACTGCAATACGGTCAGCTAAATATCTAACAACAGAGAGGTCATGTGAAATAAACATCATAGTCATATTATGTTTTTCTGTTAAATTTAAAATTAATTCTAAAATTTGAGCCTGGACTGTTACATCAAGAGCTGAAACTGGTTCATCTGCAATAATAAATTCCGGTTTAGTGGCAATCGCGCGACCAATCGCTATACGTTGACGCTGTCCACCAGAAAACTCATGTGGATATTTCTTGGCTGATACTCTTGGTAACCCGATATCGTCTATTAGGTTAAAGACATGCTTTTGGATATTGGAACTAGAAGCTAAAGAATGATAAAGCAGAGGTTCCGCCAATGTATCGAAAACAGTCATTCTTGGGTTAAGAGATGAATAAGGATCCTGAAATATCATCTGCATGTGTTTACGCATACTAATCTTTTCTGATGATCGTAAATTCACAAGATTTTTATCAGAAAAATAAATCTGGCCTCCATTCAATGAGGTAAGCTGAAGAATTGTTTTTCCTAGCGATGATTTGCCAGAGCCTGATTCTCCAACGATACCAAATATCTCACCGCGTTTTATATTAAAAGACACGCCATCGACTGCTTTTATATATTTTTTTCTAGAATTTTTTGCATTGAATAATTTAAATGTTTGCCAGCTAAATTTATTTTGATTGACTGGATAATGCTTTACGAGATTATTGACCCTAAGTAGCACCTCTTTAGAGGTAGAAGTTTTCTTTTCTTTCTCCCCGCGAGGTATAGAAGATAGTAATTTTTTTGTATATTGTGTTTTTGGCCTATAAAATATATCGTATGTAATTCCTGTTTCTATTGCTTCTCCATCTTTCATAACAATAATTTTATCTGCTATGCCTGCAACCACTCCTAGATCATGACTGATGAATATAATCGCAATTTTATATTTTTTTTGTATTTTTTGAATCAGCCTTATGATTTGAGCCTGGGTGGTAACATCTAATGCTGTCGTTGGCTCATCACATATGAGAAGCTTTGGTTTCGTTATTAAAGCCATAGCAATCATAGCTCGCTGTTGCATGCCCCCTGAAAGCTCATGAGGGAAGCAGTAAAAATTATTCTCTGGGCCATTAAGTCCAACTTCATTAAGTATGCTTAACGCAAGCCTTTTGGCCTCTGTGCGTGATTTTTTTTTATGGTAAATTATCGGCTCAATAAGCTGTTCGCCAATTGTTAAATATGGGTTTAAGCTACTCATTGGATCTTGAAATATTATAGCTATTTCATTGCCACGTATCTTTTGTAGGTCTCCAAGCTTCAAAGTTAGCAAGTCGCTGCCGTTAAAAATAGCCTTACCAGCTTCTATTTTTCCAGGTGGTTTTGGAATAAGATCAAGAAGGCTGTAAGAAGCTACTGACTTACCCGATCCGGATTCACCAACTATAGCTAAAGTTTCGCCATAATCTAAAGCGAAGCTTAAATTATTAACTGCTTTTATAATTCCATTTCGGCTATGGAAATTTACAGTTAGACCTTCTACTAAAAGTAAAGACATGATATAAATTCTATATTTATCATAATTTTATATAATTAACCTTATATTTTACTTTGTATTTCATTATCTACCCTAATCTTTAGAAGCTCTTGGGTCTAATGCATCTCTAAGCCCGTCACCTAAGAAATTGAGTGAAAATAAAGTTATAGATAAAAATAAGCCTGGAAAGAAAATAAGCCAAGGATATTCCTCCATAGTTTCAACACCATAAGATATCAATAAACCCCAAGAGCTTTGGGGAGGTTGTATTCCTAAGCCAAGAAAGCTTAAAAATGCTTCCAAAAGCATCACACTTGGAATCGTTAAAGTTGCATATACAATTACTGGACTTAGTGTATTAGGAATAATATGACGGCGAATTATAGTCCAGTTTGATAGTCCCAATGACACGGCAGCTTCTATGAAGTCCTGTTGTTTAAGAGTTAAAACCTGCCCGCGAACAATACGAGCCATCGTTAACCACTCGACTGCACCAATTGCTAAAAATAAAAGAAGTAAATTTCTTCCAAAAATTACCATTAGCAATATGATAAATATCATGAAAGGTAATGCATATAATATATCTACGATCCTCATCATAAACGCATCAGTTCGACCACCAGAATAACCTGCTAGAGAACCCCAGAGAACACCAATGAATACAGCCACCCCACTTGCAATGAAACCAACTGCAAGGGAAACTCTACTTCCATACATTATTCTAGTGAGCATATCCCTGCCAAATACATCAGTACCTAACCAATGACTAGCGGAGGGTGGGGCCGCACCTAGTAAAAGATTTTGCTCTTCATATCCATAGGGTGCGATGATCGGTGTAAGAACTGCAGTAATACATAGAAATCCCAGGATAAATGAGCTTACTATAGCTAATTTATTCTTCTTCAGCCGTATCCATCCATCAGACCAGAGAGAACCCCCGCAATCATTTGGTTTATACGCTAATTTTTCTTTATGTTTGTATGCTTCTAGCATTTATTTATTATGCCTGTATTGGTCTCTTAGCTTTGGGTCTAGCCAGACAGATATGATGTCTGATAGTAAGTTGAACATAATTATAAGAGTAGAAAAAAATATAGTGGTTCCTAAAATCATCGTATAGTCTCTATTAAAAGCAGCTTGTACATAGAATCTGCCAAGTCCAGGAATTTGAAAAATTGTCTCTACAACAAAAGATCCACTTAAAAGACCAGCAAAAGCTGGCCCTAAAAAAGCGACTACTGGAATCAAGCCGCCACGGAGAGCATGCTTAAATACTATTACTCTGGCAGGCAACCCCTTAGCCCTAGCTGTTCGAATGTAATCTTTTGACATTACCTCTAGAATTCCACCACGACTAAGTCTTGAGATAAACGCAGCATAACCTAGTCCAAGGGTTAGAGTTGGTAAAATCTTGTCTCCAGGTGTGCTGCCCCAACCAGATATAGGCAGCCACTGCATATATATACCAAAAAAGAGCACCATAAGCGGGCCCATTAAGAAGGAGGGCACACATATTCCAATCATTGAAAAGGACATAGGTAGGTAGTCATGGATTGAATTAGGCTTAAGTCCAGCATATACACCTGAGCTAACCCCAATAAAGACCGCTAAAAGCATCGCATAAAGGGCTAATTCGGCAGTAACCGGCAACCCAGCCTCAATGAGCTCGTTTACTGTTCTGCCTGGATAACGAAAAGATGGTCCGAACTGACCATGAAGTAGGTCATTTATATAGCTAGTATACTGCTGCCAGATAGGCTGATCTAGGTTGTATTGGGCTTCTAGTGCTTTCACGACCTCAGGGGGTACATTTTTTTCTGCACTAAACGGGCCTCCTGGTGCAGCGCGCACCAAAAAGAAAGTTGCAGTAATAACAATAATTAAAACAGGAATTGATTGGATTAATCTATTTAAAATGAAGTAGAACATTAGTCCATCTCTTTTTCTATAAGCGTGTTATCTAATCGAATATTTTTATAAAGGACATAATTGAGAATATTTGGATGTATACCTTTTACGCTTGGATGAACCAAACTTTTACTGTTGTAGATATAAATAGGAATGATTGGCATGCTCTCAAGTAAAACTGCCTCAGCCTTAGCCATAATGGTATATCTGTCAAATTTATCTAAAGAAACTGGTGCTTGTTTGGATATTAAATCATCATAATAGGGATCAGACCAGCCAGTTCGATTGTTACCTCCATCTGTTACCCACATGTTCAAAAATGTATTGGGATCTACATAATCACCAATCCATCCAGCTCTAGCTATAGCATAGTTGCCGTTATTTACAGAATCTAAGTACACTTTCCAATCCTGATTACTCAAAATTATATTTATACCAAGATTTTTTTTCCACATTTGCTGGATAGCTACCGCAATTTTTCTGTGACCTTCCGAAGTATTATACAATAACTCGGTAACGGGAAACCCATCACCGTTTGGATAGCCAGCTTCGCTCATTAAATTGCGAGCCATTTTTGGATTAAATTCAAATGCATCCCTTGCAGAATAACCAAGTGTTCCAGGAGGCGTGAATGTGTAGGCAGGGGTTTCTCCTCCCTTAGTTACTCTGTCAGTAAGCTGTTGCCTATTTATACTCATAGCCAATGCTTTCCTTACTCTTTTATCATTTAGATGAGGAATTTTAGTATTAAATCTATAGAAATAACTCCCTAGATATGGATGAATTTTTATTAAATTAGGGTTATTTTGTCGATAAGTTTTAACCTTATCAATAGGAACGCTAGCTGTTTTATGCAATTGGCCCATACGAAACATTCTTTCTTCTGTCGTTACATTTTCAATTGGATGGAATTTTATTCCATTTAGGTTAACTTTTTTTTCATCCCAGTAATTTATATTTTTTTCAACAACAATAGACCTAAAAAGATGCCATTCTTTGAGTATAAATGGTCCATTTCCTACAAAGTTTCCTGGACGGGTCCATAGCGTTCCTCTTTCATGAGCTTTACCAAACTTTTCAATAGTTTTTTTGTGGACTGGATACATGCTGTAGTGATCTAATAACTGTAAAAAATATGGTGTCGGATTAGATAGTTTAACCTCGAGAACATCATCGCTTAATGCTTTAACTCCTACTCTTGAAAAATCTGTAATTTCACCTCTAGCAAAACCCTCAGAATTCTCAATTGGAAACAACATATAGGCATACTGATTGCCTAATTTTGGTTGTAGAGCTCTCCACCAAGACCAAACAAAATCATGAGCAGTTAGTGAATCTCCGTTCGACCATAACGCAGATTTACGAATCTTAAATACATAGGTTTTTTTGTCCGTACTAATACTCCATTCCTCAGCAACAGCTGGAATTGGCTGCAATGTTTTTGGGTCTTTTGCAACCAATCCTTCCAGGAGAGCCGATAAAATATGGTGCTCAGGTACACCAGTAACTATATGCGGGTCTAATTCTTGGGGATCTGTCCCGTTTCCCCAGTGAAGAATACCGTGCTTATTTCCTTTTTCTACATTACTTTGTCCTTTGCTACATCCAGCAATAGAAACAAAAGTAATTAATGTAAAGCCTAACAGCCATACCCAAGATTTAATTAAGTTGTCCATAAAAATCCAATTACCTAAAATACTAAACTCAAACTCTCATCTAGCTTGATCTAATCATCCACAAAAATAATACAAGCTTAAATATTTAGCTTTTACGGCAATAACTCCATTGAAATAGGTTAGCTTACCGATCATAATACATACTAGAGAGTCTCTTGCTAGCATACGTCTATAAACTCAATAGCACCCAAAATTCTCTCTTGTTCAAATCAAGCAAGTTTATGGCGACCCTTGCTGGTCCCTAGCAATAATTTTTCACAAACCCCGCCAGACCCGGAAGGGAGCAACGGTAGTGAAAATATTGTGTGCTAGGTAAGGCTGGCAAGGGTAGCCACCAATTATCTTTAAAGCCCACAAAAGTTAATTTACTTGCTTAGAATTAACTCTACTTCATCCATTAGTTGATTCATGCGACTAATAACAGACGTGTAGACGGCCTCAGAAGACATATCCACACCAGCATTTAAAAGTATATCAAAAGGATAATTTGATCCTCCTGCTTTTAATATATTAATTAAAGTCTCTTTTGATCCCTTTTCTTTATTTAAGATCTTATCAGTAAGAAAATATGCAGCAGAGATAGATGTTGCATATTGGTAAACATAAAAATTCCTGTAAAAATGGGGAATATATGCCCACTCAACCGTATATGAATCCTTAATGTTCATAACCCCTTCGTTATGCCCATAATATCGCTTAAGTATATCTCCGTAGACCCTATCAAGCTTATCTGCAGAGAGCGCCTCACCTTTTTCTATCAATTGATGTATAGCAAGTTCGAATTCGGCAAATTGTGTTTGCCTAAAAAAAGTACCTCTAATTTGTGATAGCTCTTTAAATAAAAAATAGAGTTTTTGTTGGTCGTTGCTGCTCTTTTTTCGTAAATGATCAAAAAGTAAAATCTCATTCGCGGTTGATGCAATCTCAGCAATAAATGTTGAGTAGTCTGCTTTTGTAAAAGACTGAGCATCGTTAGCTAGCAAAGTATGCATAGCATGACCCCATTCATGCATGAAGGTGCTTACCGACTCGAGTGTATTATCAAAATTTAATAGCACATAGGGATGAACATCATAGGCAGCTCCCATTACATATGCTCCGCTTCTCTTACCTGGAGCGGGGTATACATGCATCCAGTTTTTATCAAGTGAATTTGATAGAGTTTCTGTGTAGCTCTTTCCTAGTGGTTTCAACGCTTCCAATGATAATTTTTTTGCATCTTCGAGACTGTATGTTTTATCTATCGAAACAACAGATGGATATATATCATAGTATTCTGATGTTTTTAAACCGAGGACACGCTGGCGAAGCTTTATGAGCCTGTGAAGACTTGGCAGACCTTCATTCACTGAGGATACAAGTGTTTCATAAACCTCTTTAGGGATATTTTCTTCAGACAATGCTTGGTCAAGCGACGAAGCGTAGCCTTTGATTTTGGCCATAGCAATATCATTCTTAACCTGTCCTTGCAATGTTATGGCTAAAGTCTGTTTATAATTTTGAAATGTACTCCAAAATTTATCAAATACTAACATACGGTCGTCACGTACCAAGGATCGTCTATATGTGCTATACCCCGATGGATCAAGCCTAACACTTTTCCCATCTGACAAAGTCACTTCTGGCCATGGTATTTCAGCATTAGTAAGAACTTCATAAGCACTAGATGGTGTGCTCATTGTATCTCGAAGTGTAGCTATGATTGCCTCTTCTTTTGGCGAGAGTATGAATTTTGATTGGCGAAGAGTATTTTGGATATAAAAATCATGATTTTTTAAACCCAAATCATTGGTTATATACTGATTTAGTTTTGTTTTTCCTATAGTTACAATTTCTGGATTCAAGAAACTTGTAGCTTCTCCAAATTTTACAAATAACGCTTGGGATAATGAAGATCTTTCGCGAAAACTAGAGTTACCTAGGTCTGTATCCTTAGCTAAAAAACTATATGTATAATTTTTCAATAAATCTTTATAAGTATCATTAATAAGGTCAAGGCAAATAGACAGGGACTTTGAACTTTCACCAAGTTTACCCTCGCAGTCTTTGATCTTCGCAAATTTTAAGGATATCTGAGAACGAGAACGATCCCAGCTTTCTATATCTAGATATAAATCATCAAGATTCCAGGCTATAAGCCCCTCATTCGATGTAGTATTAGCATCTGCGTTTGAATCTGAAGTTTCTTTAGGTTTATCAGTGCAGGCATTTAGGGTTATCACTACCAAGAATAAGATAAGTAGTTTAAAAAAATTCATTTCAGAGCTCTCCTTAATTTTTTGTCTTTTTGAAATTATTTGTCATCATTTTTTTGGTTGAATTTCTTCAATATTACTAAATATACCTCCATCCGCAAGCATGGTAAAAATCCTATCATTAATCTTAATATCGGATGTGCTTTTAATTATTTTCTTATCTTTATTTAAAACAATTGCATAGCCTCGTTTTATCGTATTCAGTGGGCTGACTGCTTCTAATAATCTTAAGCTGTTCTCCCATTTTTCATGTTTCGTTATTAGTAACTCAATAATTTTATCATTAAGTCTTTTTTCAAGGAGACCTAGTCGACTAAAAAGGTTACAGAGGTATTCACTTGGATGATTTCGTTGTAGATTTTGGTCAATATGAGTAAGAGTTTCTTTACCCATTTTTATTTTTGAGGTTATATTTTTATAGATTCTTACCTGCAAGCCTTCAATTTGAGTTTTTATATGAAAAAGATAATCAGCAGGATTTCTTATCCTTCTGAATAAACTGTCTACTTTTTGATAATGCGTCTGCAAGAAACTAAGGATCATGCGATTAAGCTGAAGTTCTTTTTCATTTAGTCTCTGTATAATTATGTTTATATCTGGACTAACAATTTCTGCTGCCGCAGACGGAGTGGGGGCCCTGCAGTCAGAAACGAAATCACAAATAGTATAATCAATCTCATGGCCAACTGCGCTTATAATTGGTATATCGCTATCATGGACAGATCGAGCAAGGGTTTCATCATTAAAAGCCCATAGATCCTCTATAGAGCCACCACCGCGCGTTAGAATCAGAACATCACAATTATTTGCTTTATTTGCAAAAATAATTCTTTCGATTAACTCTTTTGCTGCACTAGTTCCATCAAGTGTGTTTCCCTGAACAATACTTGGATAAACTAAAACACTAGCTATCGGATATCTTCTTTTCAAAATAGATAATATATCCTGTATTGCCGCCCCTGTGGGGGAGGTTATAATACCTATTTTCCTTGGGTATTTTGGTATAGGTAATTTATGTTTATCATCAAAAATACCTTCATCAAATAACTGTTTTTTTAGCTCTTCAAACTTTCTTTGTAAGGCTCCAATACCTGCGCTTTCAATTTGCTCAATTATAAGTTGATAATTCCCAGATACTTCATAAATAGTTATTTTACAGCGGGCTAATACCTTAATTCCATTTTGCGGTTTAAAGCTACTCCTAGAATTTTGATTTTTAAACATTGCGCAACTTATTGTTGCGGTTTCATCTTTCATCTTAAAGTACCAGTGACCAGAGGCTGGCATAGAAAAATTAGATATTTCTCCCTCTACCCAAATCAAAGGAAATTTAGCTTCTAGTGTTTGGCGAGACAGCCTGTTTAATTCAGATACTGTATATTTTATTACTGCTTTATCCATCTCTTTATTTTGCATTACTATCAACTGCAGTCAATGTAAAAGTTAGCAATTATGCATATTTAAAAGTAGGTTAGAGCAGTCTGTGAAGGAAAATAGTGTTTTTCCAACTTGTTAGGCTTATAATAGGTTGCTTACTAAAGTAGCGATCTGTTTTTTTTAAAAAAAACAACAGTGCTAGCAATTGTTATGACGAGGTAAGCAGAACAAATGATAAAAATAGATGGAGAAGCACTAACCTTCGATGACGTCTTATTGGTACCTGGATACTCTGAGGTAACCGCAAAAGACGTTTCACTAAAAACTCGCCTATCACGCTCTATCTCACTAAATATCCCACTTGTTTCAGCAGCAATGGATACAGTTACTGAATCTCGTTTAGCTATTGCGCTAGCTCAAGATGGTGGAATTGGGATCATACATAAAAGTATGAGTATCGATAATCAGGCCCTTGAAGTGCGTGCTGTCAAAAAATACGAAAGTGGCGTGGTCAAGGATCCGATATCTATAAACTCTTCTGCTAGTGTTAAGGAGTTAGTAGATCTCACAACAGAGTATAATATTTCTGGAGTGCCTGTATTAGAAAATGGTGAACTAGTTGGAATAGTTACACGCCGTGATGTTAGATTCGAACCTAGCTTAAAATCACCTGTATCAACTATTATGACTCCAAAAGATAGGTTGGTTACTGTTTATGAGGGCGCTAAATCTGATGAAATAAAAAGCTTGCTTCATAAACATCGCATAGAAAAAATATTAGTTGTAAGTAAATCATTTGAATTACGTGGATTAATTACTGTAAAAGATATAGATAAGGCAGAAAAATTCCCGAATGCTTGTAAAGATGATCAGGGCAGACTCAGAGTAGGGGCCTCAATTGGAACAAGTCCTGATACTGATGATAGAGTTGCTGCTCTAGTCAAAGCCGGCGTCGATATTTTAGTCATAGATACTGCCCATGGACACTCACTGAATGTTATAAATCGTGTAAAAAAAATAAAATCTCAATACCCTTCGGTGGATATTATAGCGGGCAATATAGCCTCTGCTGAAGCGGCATTGGCATTAGCAAAAGCTGGAGCTGATGGTGTAAAAGTTGGGATAGGCCCAGGATCTATATGTACTACCAGGATTGTTACCGGTATTGGCGTCCCTCAAATAACAGCGATAGCTAATGTTGTAGATGCTCTTAAAGATACAGGTATACCAGTGATCGCTGATGGAGGCATTCGATTTTCAGGTGATATATCTAAAGCTCTAGCTGCTGGAGCCCATTCTGTAATGATGGGTTCTATGTTCGCAGGAACCGAAGAATCTCCGGGAGAAATTGAGTTTTATGAGGGGCGTACATACAAATCTTATCGTGGTATGGGGTCAATGGGTGCAATGATGCAAACTCTTGGTTCGAGTGATCGTTATTTTCAGGATGCAGCTCGTGGTGCCGAAAAACTTGTTCCAGAAGGAATTGAAGGAAGAGTTCCATACAAAGGGCCAATATCATCAATAATTCATCAAATGATGGGTGGAGTAAGGTCCTCTATGGGCTATACCGGTAGCCCAGATATAGATACCTTGAGAACTAAGCCAACTTTTGTTCGTGTTACTTCAGCAGGCATGAATGAAAGTCATGTTCATGATGTATCTGTTAGTAAAGAAGCACCTAACTACCCGCGTAGATAATTTTATATTTAAATATAATTTAAGAAAAAGGCTGCGTAAGGCAGCCTTTATTTTTTAATAAAAAAGGTCACCCACATAAGATATGTCAAATATAAAATCAAAAAAAATCCTAATCCTTGATTTTGGATCGCAGTACACACAGCTTATAGCTAGGCGCGTTAGGGAAGCTGGTGTTTACTCTGAAGTCCATGCTTTTGATATGAAAAGTAATGAAATCATCGAATATAACCCTAGTGGTATAATTTTATCCGGTGGCCCAGAATCTGTGACAGGAATTGAGGCCCCCAGTGCGTCACTTGGTTTGTTTGACCTTGGAATACCGATTTTAGGTATTTGTTACGGGATGCAGATAATGGCTGAACAGCTTGGGGGTTCAGTCGAAACATCAGCTATTCAAGAATTTGGGTACGCAAAAATTCAATCACATAATCACAGTGTGCTCCTTGATGGTCTGGCAAATCAAAAAGATGAGCAAGAAAGTGGCCGACTTGAGGTTTGGATGAGCCATGGTGATAGAGTTGCTTCAGTCCCACCCAACTTCGAACTAATGGCTTCAAGTGAATCCTGCCCAATAGCTGGTATGTTTAATCAAAAAATGAATTTTTATGGCCTTCAGTTTCATCCCGAGGTAACGCATACTAAGCAGGGCAAAGAAATACTTGAAAGGTTTGTGATAGGTGTTTGCGGGTGCAAAAGAAGCTGGGTGCCTTCCCTGATAACTAAAAATTTAATTGAACGCATTAGAGGACAAGTTGGAAAAGATAATGTTTTATTAGCATTATCGGGGGGTGTAGACTCATCTGTCGTAGCAGCACTACTTAATAAAGCTATAGGAAGTCAACTGCACTGTGTATTTGTTGATAACGGTCTTTTAAGAAAAGAAGAGGGCGACCAGGTAATGGCCATGTTCTCAAAAAATATGGGTATTAACGTTATTCGAGCAGATTCAGAGGACCTATTTTTAGACAGGCTCATTGGCATAAAAGATCCTGAAGCTAAGCGTAAGATTATTGGTAAAGCATTTATTGATGTCTTTGAAAAAGAGGCGCTTAAAATAAAAAATGTTAAGTGGTTGGCTCAAGGGACTATATATCCTGATGTTATTGAGTCAGCAGCATCTAAAACTGGTAAAGCACATGTAATAAAATCTCACCATAATGTTGGCGGTCTTCCAAAGACCATGCAGTTGAGCTTAGTTGAACCATTAAGAGATCTTTTTAAAGATGAGGTTAGAAAAATAGGTGTTGAGTTAGGTTTGCCGCATGAAATGGTAAATAGGCACCCATTTCCTGGTCCTGGATTAGGTGTAAGAATTCTAGGTGAGGTAAAAAAAGAATATGCGGAGCTTCTTAGGGACGCTGATGCTATTTTTATTGAAGAGCTTAAAAACACTGGTTGGTATGAAAAGACAAGCCAGGCCTTTGTTGTTTTTCTCCCAGTTAAATCCGTTGGTGTAGTTGGCGATGCCCGTCGTTATGAATACGTAGTATCTTTAAGGGCAGTAGAAACAATCGATTTTATGACGGCAAGATGGGCACACCTCCCATATGATTTATTGGAAAAAGTTTCAAATAGAATAATCAATGAAATCAATGGTATATCAAGAGTTTCTTATGATATTTCTAGTAAACCTCCAGCTACAATTGAGTGGGAGTAGTTGTCATACTACCCAACACCCTACAACCCCCGTATTTACTCACTTCTTAATAATATCTTGACCTACAAAGTTCCTACAAAGTATAATTACCCATATTACAAAGTATTTCAGTAGTCCAATAAATACGAACTATTAAACCTTTTGTGTTCGTAGGTGATTTATTCACTATACAAACTTTCCTACAAAGTAAGACTGCTATTGTATTTCATTTGTTGCAGGGAACATTTATGCCTCCAAAAAATAGAGAACTTCTAAATCAAAATGACTTTATTTCAACACCATCAGGTATGCGAACAGGTCAATCAAAAGTAAAGAAGAAAGTTGTAAAGTTTCATACTGACGAAGTGGACATACTTGAGGGAGATGTAAAACTCTTCCGTACTCCTGCGTCAGGTGATGTATGGCAGATGAGATACTTGGTAAGGAAAGAGGGTAAATACTTCCGTAAATCTACAAGAAAAAGGGATTTAACAGAGGCAAAAGAAGTTGCAAAACAAAACTACTATTCCATTATGGGTTTAATGACTACTGGTAGAAAAATCTTCTCTCTTACAACAACCGAGTTAGTGAAGTTATATTTACAACATCAACAACGAAGGGTGGATGACGGACATATTACACAAGGAAGATACGGAACAATAAAGGCACAAACTAAGCAATTTCTGTTATTCGTTGGTAAAAATGAAAGCATCTCAAATATAAATGATAAGAAGTATCGTCAGTATTATCGTTTTCGTAAAGATAGGTCACCATCAGTCCAAAATACCACTCTAATCAACGAAAGAGCAACTATTGGTAGTTTGTATAAGTTTGGTATTGAAGAGGGGTATATCGCAGGTAATCAAGTTCCTAAGTGGGAAGAAATGTCTAAGAAAGGTCGTAAGAGGGAACACTTACCTGTTGAAGCATATAGATGTCTATACAAGTATCTCAATAAATGGGATAAATCAGTTAAAGATAAACGATTAGTTTATGAAAGAAAGTTGGTGCGTGATTTCATTTATATTCTTGCAAATACTGGATTGCGTTTAGGTGAAGCAAGACAACTCAAATGGAATATGGTGTCTGTTGTTACAGGTAAGAATAAGTATCCAAATGTAAAGATTATAGTTCCTGCAGAAATCTCTAAGGTAAAACATAAAGGAGATAGAACTGCGATAGGTATGAGAGGGGATATATTTAATCGTATAAAAGGTTATTCATTATCAAAGGAAGCAGGAGATTTTGTATTTCCTGAGTACACTAACCCCAGAGAACCAATCAATAGAGATGTCCTTTATAAATTGTGGAAAGAAATAAGAGAGAATAGTGGAATAATAGATTATGAAGTGGGATTACCCTATACCTATTATTGTCTGCGACATACGTTTGCGACTTATCGTTTGAACTTTGGAAATGTAGATGTCTTTACTCTATCTTCTATTATGGGTTGTTCCGTAAAGTATATTGAAGACCATTACGGACACCCAGATGTTGATAAAAGAATGGACTACATTACTCGTAAAAACACAACTTATGACGATGTGGATACTCTGTTCGTTGGTGATGATGAACTTCCAGGAAATTTGATGGCAAGAGAATAAAAACTTTGAGTATTTTTATACAGGGTAGTGCATTTGAAAAGTCGTAGAAAAAGGGGGGGTAGGGTAAAAATATACATCTAAAGATGTTCTACATATTATAGATTGTTCATATGAACACTCCTTTTTTTTAGAAGACCTGTCAGTTCCTCGATAGGGGGTCTATGTCAAAACACTTACACCAAGAAAATCTCCCCAGTTGTATGTTGAATTTTATTTGCTAAACTGAATGTATGAAAATACTACTAACCATAATCTTTTTATCACTTCTATCGTCTCCAAGTTGGAGTGAGTATTTTGATGATTTGGTGCAACGCAATGGTGTTTACTATAAAAAATTCACTGATGTTCCCTTTTCTGGAAAGATATACGGGTTTAATGTTTATTTAAAAACAACATCTGGTTCAATAAAGAATGGTAAGTTAGAAGGTGAGTGGGTTAGTTACTGGGATAATGGTCAGTTAGAATCCAGAGGTTACTACAAGAATGGCAAGATGGAAGGTAAGTGGATTACTCACCACAATAGAGGTCAGTTAAAATCCCATGGTAACTACAAGAATGGCAAGATGGTAGGTAAGTGGAATGTTTATAGTGGGAGAGGAGTTCCAAATAAAGAAAAAACAGGAATCTTCGTGAATGGAGTGAAGATTAGTGACTGAACTTTACAAATTAGTGGAACGCTTCAATGGTCTTTACTACAAGAAATTCTCTGTATTTCCCTTTTCTGGAAAGGTCACTGGGTTACAAAAAGGTTTGATAAAGAATGGCAAGATGGAAGGTGTATGGGTTCGTTACCACCCTAATGGTCAGTTACGCTACAAAGGTAACTGGAAGAATAATCGGCAACATGGTGAGTGTGCTATGTACTACGAAAATGGTCAGTTAAGATCCAAAGGTAACTATAAGAATGGTCAGGAAGAAGGTAAGTGGGTTTTTTACTCTAAAGACGGAAGTTTTGAAAAAAGATTTTCAGGAATTTACAAAGTATTAAGTCATGGTTACGGAGTGAAGATTAGTGACTAACAGACTAGACATTTAATGCACGATAAACCGATGCACGACCTATCCCAAGTTCCTTCGCAATCGCTGATGCACCTAAACCACTATCACTCAGTCTTTTTACTTCTGTAACATCTATTGAAGGTTTTCTTCCCTTATAAACTCCCTTTTCTTTTGCTTTTGCGATACCTTCTAGTTGCCTTTCATTTCGTAAATTTGTTTCAAACTCTGCAAAGACTCCCAACATATCAAGAAAACATTTTCCAACACTAGTTTTTGTATCAATCGGTTGTTCTGTTGCAGATAAAGTGACTCCTTTCTTGTCTAGGTCATAGACAATGTTTTGTAGGTCACGGATAGACCTTGCAAGTCTATCAATACGAGTGATGATTAACTCATCACCTTCACGCAGAAACTCTAGGAGGGTGTTCAGTTCCTCCCGACCTTGTATTGATGTTCCAGAAACCTTTTCTTGTCTGATGGTTTCGCATCCTGCATTTGTTAATGCGTCTATCTGGATAGTTAAATCCTGACCCGAACTTGAAACTCTTGCATATCCGTATTTCATATTAAACTCCTGAAGTGTCTCATTTACCTCTAGAGTATAATGGAAAGTGTCTCATAAATCAAGTATTGATGCTATTGAGACACTTATTCTGTATCATCTGTTTGTCTTATGAGGGTTTAGTCTATTGAGACATTAAGCATCCTCGTCTTCTAACAACGATGTGATTGGAGTGTTGATGAAGAAACCCTTTTTATCAAAACAAGGAGTATCAAAAAACCAACCTTCTCCTTTGTAATGGAAGTAGAAAAATCGTCCGTCTACTTTGTCTCTACACCTTTGCAAATACTGAACTTCGGTTTCTTTCTTAAACTTTCTTACTGATTGAAAAAAAAGGTCATCAAAAATCATATAGTTGTTTCTCCAATCTCTATCAAATACGAAAGGTTTTTTTATATAGAAGTCTGCTGTAAAAAAAGGTTTAGAGTACATACTTCCTCTGTTGCTGTGTCCTCTTACAATATAATGACCTTCCTTTGGTGGGATAGTTGGTTTTCCCAGATAAAAGATTTCCATCACGCAATCTCCTTATACTCTTGGGTTCGTCTATCTATTTTGCGTGAGTATTCCCAAGTGAGGTTTGAGATTTCCTCTTGTTGAATGTCTGGGATTCCCTCTTCAGTCACGAGGTAAGAAACTAGTCGCATCCATTCCTCTCCTGTCTCGTCTTTTTCTAATTCTTTTGCGTGGTCGGTAGTCAAATCAGTAAGGGTTTCCATTGTGTATGCACAAGTTTCTCCGTCTTCTTCAAAATTCCATGAAAATCCAATCTCGTAGGTTTGTGTATCTATTTTCTTCATTTTTATTTCCTCTTTAATGTTTATTTCCTATTCTTTAAGTATGAAGGGTGGGTACTTAGTTATGACAGAATACTTTGGTAGTGCATAAACCGTTCTGCAATATCTAAAGATAATCTATACCTTTTATCCTGTGTATCCATTTCCTTATCAGTCCATGTCTTAACCTCTAAGAAGGGTGGGTACTTTCTGCCTGTCCAACACAAACATTCATTTTGATTTTTACGATTTGCAGTAAAAGAAAAATCTACATTTTTATATTTTATAAACACAGGGTCGTTGAGTTGGTCATATAAAGTTTCCCGTGCGTTATATTCTTCCAACTTTTCTTCTACTCTTTTTACTTTCATTACTTTCATTTTCTTATTTCCTTTCTTTGTTTTTGAAGAACATCATTTGTTCTTCTATTCTTCTAGTATGAAGGGTAGTGCTGTTATTCCAGTAAGCAGTAATGGGTGGTAATATTTGATTTATGAAACTGAAGAAGAGATACGACCCACGCAATAGGTGGTCTGCAAAATACCGCAAAGATGTAAAACTTTGGATCCCATCAAGGAAGATTACCTACCTCTATTGGTTCAAGTTCCTGCAACTTGCAGAGAGAGAACCAGGCAAAAGTGTTGATTGGAAGAAATATAGTGATTGGGGTGGTAAGAAGGTTGTAATGGAAACCAAGTTTGATGATTGGTGGAAAGAATATTGGGTAGATTGTTTCGGTGTTAAGAATGAGGGTGATATAGCAAAGTATCCTCTTACCACTAAAAGACCCAAGACGGATGCAATAAGGTATGCATTGTGTTTATATGAAAACAGACATCGTGGTTCAACTTGGGATATTGCAATCTACTTAAAGAAGAATGAGAAACGAATGTATTTCTTGGAGTTCTTTGGAAAGATTGACGAGAATATGAAAACTAAAACCAGATTGAGTGGAGACAATCCAAGAAGAAAAATCTTTGATGAAGAACACTATACAAATGTTAAGTGGGTCGGTGGTAAATCTGAAAATAAGTATGATGACGATAGCGATGCATACTTGAATAGTCTGGACAAGAAAGAAGTCCAAAGCAAAGTTGGTAGATATTTAAATAGTGCAGAGAAGTATTTAGATAATGTATGTGTAGGTCAGTTTCCATAAAAAGGTGAAATAAGAAGAATTTTTGGGTTTAAAAGTAAGGAGAGGATAAGGGTGTGGTAAATTCACCATGCGACACCTGCCACATAACAATTCTAATGTAAGAGAGGATATAAAAATGGAATGGGTAATTGGCATTATAGTAGTCGTGTACTTTTTGTTTAGGAGTAAATGCAGACGGTCAGGAGTGCGTCGCTGTAATGATTGTAAAGATTGGACAAAGTGGAAAAATGTTGGAAATGATAGAAACAAAGGTGGTGTATGGTGTGCAGATTATAAATGTACCGTTTGCGGTAATATGGTCTACGATAAACCTACTGACTGCAGCAATTGGCGTTAAAAAGAATTACAAAACTCTTTCAACTAATGTATGTGAGGGAAAATTTTCATAAAAAGGTGAAATAAGAGGGTACTCTATATGTGATGGAGTCAAATGTATGCATACCCTCTTATTTCATAAACAGAAGTTAGTTCACTTTTCTACTTGATGTACCTGATAAAAATGATTGTGAAAAAGTAGTCTTGTTATTCCTAACAGACTTCATCGCATCTTTCATATTTGGTATTGTTTCTGGTGCTGTTGTTGTTCTTTCAAATACTTTTGATAGTTGTTCCTTTACTCGCAAATCTCTTTCAACTTTATCTAAACTGGGTTGATTAAAGTTTGTCATCTTATCTGTCAGCATTGTCATTTACACTGAAACCATATTTGATAAACTATTTCTATTCTTACGCAAAGTTGAAAGTTCCTGTAGTTTCTCCCTTACGACTAATCGTATTCCTTGTGAAATGAGATTGTTATAACTCGCGTTATCAAGTTCTTTTATTTTATTCAAATCATCCCAAGTTTTTGATGGAATTCTGCAAAGGTACTGGTGGTGGTAAGTCATATAATATTATTCCTCGTTATAGTGTGTTGTTTCTTAAACTGGCAAATCTTGTTGGTAGATTCAAAGTCCTACTCTTGACTCCAAAAAGTGTATTTGAAAGTTTTGTTCTTTCGTCATACAACTTCCCTAATAAGTTAATCTTAGGGTTGTATGAAGTAGGAGAGGACTCTTGCAAGAGTGCTAAATCCAATTGATGTGTTCGTTTGGTCATGGTCTTAAAGTCCTTGTATTGAGTGCTGTAGTCCTTCTATACCCTATTATTTATAAGATATAACAATCATATTATTCAAAAAAAGTCTTCTAATGTTGCAACTGGTATTTTATCTTTCTTGATACAAGTGATTGGGGAAAAGTAATCAAAAATAGCATCTCTACCAAAGGTCTTGAGTTCTCTTTCTCTCTCTAAAAAAGGTAATAGAACTTGTAGTTGTTTCTGGGTAATCTTATGTTGTTTGTTTAACTTATTTTTGATATTCACAAATACATTCTTCATATGAAAATCCTTTTTTAGGTATTTCTTGATGTATTTTAAAAGAAGTTTCTCACAATAAGTTCTTTGTAAATCGTTGTGAGGTTCTGGTTCTAATCTTTGTTTAACTTCGTATGTCGGTTGTATTCTCATAGTTATTTACTTTTGTTTTATCCATATCTTTCTATTGGAGTAGGTTTGATTTACTCCATTGAGATTTATAAATGCGTAGATGGATAGTCTGGTGTTGTTTAAACACACTTCCGTGATAATAAGATTGACTGACTTTTGTTTATCAGGCAGTTCTCAATATCTATCTCTGCGTCATTTTTCAGGTTTATCTGGTCTTTAGATAAATAATCGTCCAGACCTTCTTGGTTATATGTTTCAACGATGTGTGTGGCAACACCATCTCTGGTCTTTAACCAACTCTCTTTAATCAAACGACTAAAAGTAGAAGTTGATAAATGTTCTGGGGTTTCAATCACCATATGAGAGTGAAGTCCTTTCATCCTTGCACCTTTCTCAATCACCGCATATCTTGGTATCTTCTTATTAGATTTTTTATAGACCTTTCGGTGCAACTCATTCAAAAAGTGTTTATGGCATTTTCTCATTTTGTCTTTTGAGACTTCACTAAATCCATATCTAACATAGTCGTTGAATGTAAATGTTAGTAATAGAGAACGATGGAGTTCCCATTTATTCAACCATTCTTTAACAACATTTTTTTCCTTAAATACCATAATAGTATTTATAAGATTGATATGACTGAAGTGGTGTTGAGTGTGAAAAAAGATGGATTATTGATGACCCAGTAAAGAGTCTCGGTCATCCGTATTTACTGGGTGTCAGTGAAGAATAAAAGGCGATAAACAACAGATACAAAAGAACAAGAGAGTAGGTTTATTAGAACCTTTATATTTGTTGTTTAAGTGTTAAATCAAAATGATATGAGTGTGCGGATATTGTATGGAACTTATTCTAAATCTGCGGATATATTCATATACAAACCCTCTACAAAGCAAAGTTAATCTAACCATAAACTATCAAAAAAATGATTTACAAAGTTAATACCTTTTTGTAATAAAATCTTAAACTTATCTATTTTGTAGTCGTACTAACATAGATAAACTATTTTGATACAAAACCTTTGTGTTCGTAGGTGAGATGTAATGTGTTATCAGGTATGATGCTATTATAAGTTGTTGGTAAATAAGCAAATATAGGTTTCTACAAAGTCTCTACAAAGTTTTTAAAAGTATAACAAAAACAATCATTTAAAGTGACAAAACTACCGAGTGGGAGTAGTTATCTAAGCATAAGTCATTGATTTAATTATATTAATAACTTACACATTTGTTTCACGTTAAAAATCAATCGTTGATTTTA